>OGLS01000018.1_pt1 | contig 167831 bp, 134 predicted proteins | sample 1572881 | NCBI WGS metagenome assembly OGLS01 (sample SAMEA2582013, study PRJEB24529) | metagenome | biome: Human gut stool | place: China | collected 2011
TGCAGTTCTTGCTCTGGCAAGCGGCAAAGCCGAGCGGAGACAACTGCACCCCCTGAAGAGAACTGCGCCCCCTGTCAAAAGCAAATAGTAAAGTACATATATATTAATAAGGTAAAAATATTTATTAGAAATAGGTATGAAAAAAACAAAGATTTTATTGGTTGCAGCCTTAGCTGCAGTGCTCGCCTCATGTGGTGGCGGAAAGAGTGGCGGAAAGCCTAACTTCGGCGACAACGAATACGCTGTGCGCACAGTTCAGGGTCAGGATGCAAATTTGCAGACCACCTATCCGGCATCTATCAAAGGTGTGCAGGACGTGGAGATTCGCCCGAAAGTGTCTGGCTTCATCACAAAGCTTTGCGTGAAGGAAGGACAGGCGGTTAAGGCTGGTCAGCTGCTGTTCGTCATCGACAACGTGACATACGCCGCAGCCGTACGTCAGGCAAAGGCATCAGTGAACGCCGCTAAGGCACAGCTCAACACCGCAACCCTCACATACAACAACTCGCAGAAACTCTTCAAGAACAACGTTATCGGTTCGTACGAGTTGCAGTCGACAAAGAACGCCATGGAGAGCGCAGCAGCCCAGCTCGCTCAGGCAGAGGCAGCATACATATCGGCTAAGCAGAACCTCAACTTCTGCTTCGTGACCTCTCCGGCTAACGGCGTTGTAGGCGACCTGCCTTACCGCGTAGGTGCTCTCGTAAGCGCTTCGTCGCAGCAGCCCCTTACAACCGTGTCTAACAACTCTACAATGCAGGTTTACTTCTCTATGACAGAGAAAGACCTTCTGGAGATGAGCAAGACACAGGGCGGCGTACACGCTGCCGTTGAGAACTATCCGGCAGTGAAGCTGCAGCTCGCCGACGGCTCTATCTACGAGCACCCGGGCAAGGTGGCAACCGTGAGCGGCGTTATCGACCCGACAACCGGTACCGTGTCGATGCGTGCCGACTTCCCCAACCCTGAGCACGTGCTCAAGAGCGGTGCGTCAGGCTCTATCGTTGTGCCTCACGTAGCCTCTTCGGCTGTTATTATCCCGCAGGACGCTGTGGTTCAGGTGCAGGACAAGTACTTCGTATATGTTGTAGGCAAGGACAACAAGGTGAAGTACACACCGGTGACCGTAAACCCGCAGAACGATGGCAAGAACTACATCATCACCTCTGGTCTTAGCGTAGGCGACCGCTTCGTTGTGAACGGCGTGTCTTCGCTGCAGGACGGTATGGACATCAAGCCGCTCACAGAGGCTCAGTATGCTGAGAAGCTGAAGAAGACAGAGGAACTCGGCGAGGCTCAGGGCGACCTTGGTAAGCTGAAGAAGGCATTCGGAAAATAAAGAATTCAGAAGTTAAGAGCTCAGAAGTTAAGCCAATAGCACATATTAAGAAGCTTGACATATGGCTTAACTCCAGTATTCTTAACTTCCTAACTCCTAAATTTTAAACAAATGAAATTAGATAGATTTATCCTACGCCCGGTACTCTCCACCGTGATTTCTATCCTGGTGGTCATCCTGGGTGTGTTAGGTTTGGTGTCGCTGCCTATTGAGCAGTACCCGAACATGGCGCCGCCTACCATCATGGTGCGTGCAGCCTACACCGGTGCCAACTCACAGACCGTGCTCAACTCGGTGCTCGCACCACTTGAGGAGTCGATCAACGGTGTGGAGGGCATGACATACATGACATCTTCTGCCACCAACGACGGTTCGGCTTCAATCACCGTATTCTTCAAGCAGGGTATGGACCCTGACATGTGTCAGGTCAACGTGCAGAACCGCGTGTCGCAGGCATCAGCATTGCTGCCAGCCGAGGTAACCAAGGCTGGTGTGACGGTTATGAAGCGCCAGTCGTCTACCGTTATCCTCTTCGGTCTTACAGCCGACGACGACCGCTACGACGACGAGTTCCTCACCAACTATGCCAACATCAACGTCGTTCCGGCTATCAAGCGTGTGAACGGTGTGGGCGAGTGCCAGTGCTTCTCGCAGAAAGACTACACCATGCGCCTCTGGATTGACCCGGTGAAGATGAAGAGCTACGGCTTGATCCCGACCGACCTCACCGGCGTACTTGCACAGCAGAACATAGAGGCTGCGCCAGGTTCGGTAGGCGAGCAGTCTGACAACCAGTACCAGTACACCTTCCGCTACAGAGGTCGTCTGCAGACTCCGGAGGAGTTCGGCGACATGATTATCAAGTCGACAAAGGACGGACAGACTATCCGCGTTAAGGATGTAGCCCGCGTAGAGATGGGTGCGCTGTCATACACCGTAGAGTCGAAGAACAACGGCAAGCCGTCAGTAACAATGATGGTGACACAGACCGCCGGCTCTAACGCTACCGAGATTGCCACAAACATCAAGAAACTCCTCAAGGAGCAGGAAGCAGCAATGCCTCCAGGCATCCACTTCGACATCATGCAGGATGTGACGGAGTTCCTCTTCGCCTCAATCGAAGACCTTATCAAGACACTCTGCGAGGCGTTCATCCTCGTGTTCATCGTGGTGTACATCTTCTTGCAGGATACTCGCTCTACGCTCATCCCGTTGATTGCGGTACCCGTGTCGTTGATCGGTACATTCTTCTTCCTCTATGCGTTCGGCTTCTCGCTCAACCTGCTTACGCTTGCCGCCCTCGTGCTTGCCATCGCCATTGTGGTCGACGATGCCATTGTGGTCGTCGAGGCAGTACATGCCAAGCTCGACCTCGGCTACAAGTCGGCTAAGCTCGCGTCAATCGACGCCATGAACGAGATTTCGGGTGCCATTATCTCAATCACCCTCGTTATGGCTTCGGTGTTCATTCCGGTGTCGTTCATGGGTGGTACGTCAGGTGCGTTCTACCGCGAGTTCGGTATCACCATGGCTATCTCTATCATCATCTCGGCACTTAACGCCTTGACCCTTTCGCCAGCCCTCTGTGCTATCTTGCTGAAGCCGAAGGACGAGGAAGGCAAGGAGCGCAAGATGTCGATGGTAGACCGCTTCCACGCATCGTTCAACGCCGCTTACGGCAAGGTGCAGGACAAGTACACCAAGGGTGTGCGCCGCCTCGTAGAGCGTCCGTTCATCGCTATTGGCACAGTGGTAGTGGCTATCGCTGCAATGGCTGTGCTCATGGGTACGACAAAGACAGGCCTCGTGCCTGACGAAGATACCGGCACCGTGTTCTGTACAGTGTCAACACCTCCGGGCACCTCTATGAAGAAGACCAACGAGGTGATGGACCAGGTAGACCGTATGCTCGCTACCAACCCGGCTATCGCCAGCCGTATGCGTATCACCGGCTACAACTTCATCGCCGGTCAGGGCTCTAACCAGGGTACATTTATTATCAAACTGAAGAGCTTCGAGGAGCGTCAGAAGGCAGAAGGACCGCTGAAGTACATCGGCGTACACAACCTCGGCTCTACAATGGTGCTCGGTATGATATACAAGCAGACCGCAGCCATCAAGGGTGCGCAGATCCTCGCCTTCCAGCCGCCTATGGTGCAGGGCTTCTCTGCAACCAACGGTATGACCTTCTCTATGCAGGACCGCACGGGTGGCGATGTGAACAAGTTCTTCGACATTACACAGAAGTATATAGCTGAGCTCAACAAGCGTCCGGAGATTTCGAACGCCATGACCTCGTACAACACAAAGTACCCACAGTACAAGATTGATGTTGACGTGGCTAAGTGTAAGCAGAGCGGCATCGACCCATCGACAGTGCTCACCACAATGCAGGGCTACTACGGCGGTATGTACGCTTCGAACTTCAACGCCTACGGTAAGCTCTACCGTGTATATATCCAGTCGGCACCGCAGAATCGTGCAGACCTGAAGAGTCTGGACAACATCTACGTGCGCACCTCGGCAGGCGAGATGGCTCCTATCAAGGAGTACGTGAACCTCAGCCGTGTGTATGGTCCGCAGGAGATTGACCGCTTCAACCTCTTCACCTCTATCAACGTGAACGCATCAGCAGCCGAGGGCTACTCAACCGGTGACGCTATCAACGCTATGGCAGAGGTGGCTAAGACCTCGCTGCCGGCAGGCTACACCTACGAATTCTCGGGCTTGACACGTACCGAGCAGGAGTCGTCTAACTCTACAGCTATCGTGTTCGTGCTCTGCTTGACCTTCGTTTACCTCATCCTCTCGGCACAGTACGAGTCGTATGTCCTGCCGTTGTCCGTAATCCTCTCCATCCCGTTCGGTTTGGCAGGAGCCTTCCTCTTCACCAACATGTTTGGTAAGAACAACGACATCTACATGCAGATTGCGCTCATTATGCTTATGGGTCTTCTCGCCAAGAACGCCATCCTTATCGTGCAGTTCGCCCTCGAACGCCGTCTGACAGGTATGGCTATCTCTTGGTCGGCAGTGCTCGGTGCTTCAGCCCGTCTGCGTCCTATCCTTATGACCTCGTTGGCTATGATTATCGGTCTGTTGCCGTTGCTCATGCCGTGGGGCGTAGGCTACAACGGTAACATGACACTCGGTGCGGCAGCCGTAGGCGGTATGCTCATCGGTATGCTCTGCCAGATTATGGTAGTGCCGGCGTTGTTCTTCATCTTCCAGACACTGCAGGAGAAGATTAAGCCTATCGAGTTCGAGAACGACACAGCAGATGTAGACACCGAGATACGCCAGTACACCAACCCGTACGTGGCAGGTGCGCTGCAGGATCAGATTGAAAAGACTTCAAAATAAGACAGATGAACATGAAAAAGTTAATGCTTCTCGCCGCTGGCGCATTGCTGATGACCAGCTGCGGAATATATAATAAGTACGAGCGTCCGGAGGTGAACACCACGGGCCTCGTGCGCGACGTGCAGAGCAACAGCGACACACTCGCAGTAAGCGACACCACAAGCTTCGGCAATCTCGCTTGGCGCACCGTGTTCACCGACCCACAGCTGCAGTCGCTCATCGAGCTTGGCTTGCAGAACAATACCAACATGCTCAACGCTGCGCTCAACGTGAAGATGGTGGAGGACCAGCTCATGGTGGCTAAGCTCGCCTTCGTGCCCGGTTTCACCTTCTCGCCGCAAGGCACCATCGCTTCGTGGGATGGCAACCCCGCTACGAAGACCTACTCGCTGCCTATCACCGCATCGTGGAACATCGACCTCTTCGGCAACCTTCTCAACCAGAAGCGTTCGGCACAGATGGCACTGCTCGCTACGAAAGACTATCAGCTCGTAGTGCAGACAAAGGTTATCTCTAATATCGCCAACTTGTACTACACGCTGCTCATGCTCGACAAGCAGCTGCAGGTGGTGGACGACATGGCGAAGCTCACAGAGGAGACTTGGAACATCATGAAGATTCAGAAGGAGCTTGGCCGCGTGAAGGAGACAAGCGTGCAGAGTGCTGAGGCTAACATGTATTCGGTTAAGGCTCAGGCAACGGAACTGAAGCGTCAGATTCGCGAGACGGAGAACTCACTCTCTCTGCTGCTCGGTCAGCAGGCGCAGAGCATACAGCGCGGCACCTTCGATGGACAGTCGCTGCCAACGGAGTTCTCTACCGGCATCGGTTTGCAGCTGCTCGCCAACCGTCCTGACGTACACTACGCTGAGATGTCGCTCGCACAGTGCTTCTACGACGTGAACACCGCTCGCTCACGCTTCTACCCAAGCATCACAATCTCGGCAACGGGTGCCTTCACCAACTCAGGCGGTATGGGCATCGTGAACCCTGGCAAGTGGCTGCTCTCGGCAGTAGGCTCGCTCGTGCAGCCTATCTTCGCTCACGGTCAGCTCGTGGCTGGCTTGAAGGTGGCTAAGTCAAAGCAGGAGCAGGCTTTCAACACATGGCAGAACGCAGTGCTCTCAGCTGGCTCTGAGGTGAGCAACGCCCTCGTGCTCTACAACTCATCGGCAGAGAAGAGCGCACTGGAGGCTAAGCAGGTGGAGAGTCTGAAGAAGAACGTGGAGTACAACCAGATGCTCTTCAACGACGGCTCGGCTACATACCTGGAAGTGATCACCGCGCAGCAGAGCCTGCTCAATGCAGAGCTCTCGAAGGTGCAGGACGACTTCTACAAGATGCAGGCTGTGGTTAACCTCTACTATGCACTTGGTGGAGGAAGATATTAAAACTCAAAACTAAAGAATATGATTAGTGAAAAAGCATATATAGCTCCGGGTGCTAAGATTGGCAAGAACGTTACAATCTATCCGTTCGCCTACATCGAGGACGACGTAGTGATTGGCGACGACTGCATAATCTATCCTTACGTGAGCATCATGCGCGGCACCGTGATGGGTCGTGGCAACAAGGTTTATCAGAACACAGTGCTCGGTGCAGAGCCGCAGGACTTCAACCATAAGGGTGAGGCTACACGCCTCGTCATCGGCGACGAGAACATCTTCCGCGAGAACGTGGTTGTGAACCGCGCCACATACACCGACGGCGAGACACGCATAGGCAACCGCAACTTCTTCATGGAGGGTGTGCACATCTCGCACGACACGAAGGTGGATGACTACGTTACGTTCGGCTACGGTACGAAGGTGGCAGGCGACTGTGAGGTTCACAGTGCCGTGATCTTCTCTTCTGGTGTCATTGTCAACTCGAATGTGCGCATCGGTGGTGCGTCGATGGTAACGGGCGGTGTGCGTATCTCGAAGGATGTGCCTCCGTTCATCGTGGCTACTGACAACCCTGTGCGCTACGCCGGTGTGAACGAGTCGCTGCTGAAGTCGTCGGGCACAAGCGAGAAGGTAATCAGCCATATCGCTAACGCTTACCGCCTCGTGTTCCACGGACAGACAAGCGTGTTCGACGCAATCAACCAGGTGAAGGAGCAGGTGCCTCCTGGCAAGGAGATAACGGCTATCGTGAAGTTCCTTGAGAGCACTAAGCTGGGCATCATCAGCAAACTGTAAACAATGGAGACATCAAAACACCACATATATTTCATACCTTTTATATATTAGTGTTGTTATTTCAATGAAAGCGGCAAGGTCGACGGGATGTCAACCTTGCCGCTACTTTTATGTTTAGGCGTTGAGTAAAGCATCCACGTCGACCGATGCGGATGTTAATAACCGACACTGCAAGGAAAACCTTCGGCTATTACGCGGTCGCGAATGCCGTCGAGCTCCTCGTGCGTAGCCTTACTTAGTGTAGGGCAGGGCGTCTCGCGGTCGATGGTATATATCATCACTGCGCTTGGTCGGATGCGACGCAGAGTTTGAAGCCATGCAGATATGAAGCCGTCGGAGGTGTTGTCTACGCTCTCGCCGTTGTCGTCGGTGCCGTGCATGAACATGGTCTGCACTATGCAGTGTCCATTGAACGATGCCATCTCCTTGACGATATTCTCAACGTTGTACGATGGTTGCGTAGGGCGGTCCACCTTATTTATATATGCAGGGTCGACCGTGTCGAGCTTCATAATGTTGTTGTCTGCGAGCAGTAGGGCGCGGTGCACGTCGGGGCGGTGCGCCAGCGTGGAGTTGGTGAGCACCGACACCTTAGCTTCGGGGTAATAAGCATTGCGCAGACGTATCGTATCCTCGATGATATGGAGGAAGTCGGGATGCGTGGTCGGCTCACCATTGCCCGAGAAAGTGATCACGTCGAGTTTCGCACCTGCCGTGTGCATCTCTTTCAGTTTCGCCTCCAGACGCTCCGCAACAAGCTCGCGTGAAGGACGAGGCAGGGTAGGGCGGCGCGTGCAGTTGTAGCCCACCTCGCAGTAGATGCAGTCGAACGTGCAAATCTTTCCGTCGCTCGGGTTGACGTTCACGCCGAGCGATATGCCAAGACGTCGGCTGTGTATCGGTCCGACGATTGGCGAAGGATAGAGAATTGTTGCCATGATGTGTGCTTTTTGTTCACATCAAAGGTAGACAGATTGTTTTGTTTATGATGTGCGTATGGTGTTAATTGACGTTAATCCCTCTTTTGAACGGATATTTTTTTGTTATTTTGCAGGAAATTTGGTATAATATAGCCTTTTCGGAATGAGAAAGAAAAATAAGAAGACCCGCAGTCGTCACGGATTGCAGGCGGTAACGTTGTGCATTAGCACCGCAATGGTGCTTGTTCTGTTAGGTTTGGTGGTGTTCGCAGTGTGCACCGCTCGTAATCTTTCTGCTTACGTGAAGCAGAACATCGTGGTTACGATGATGCTTCAGGACGATATGACCTCTGGCGAGGCGCAGCAGTTCTGCACCAAGCTAAAGGCTCGCCCCTACATCCATACGCTCCAGTATATCAGTAAGGAGCAGGCTCTGCGCGAAGGAATAAAAGAATTGGGAACCGATCCGCGTGAGTTTGCCGAGGCAAACCCTTTCCTCTCGTCGGTGGAGGTGACGCTAACGTCCGACTATGCTAACAGCGACTCGCTGAAGTTTATCTCTAAGGAGCTGAAAGCCTACCCGAAGGTGAGCGAGGTGAAGTATCAGAAGGACCTCATCGACAGTGTCAATGCCAATATAGCGAAGATAAGCATTGTGCTCTTGGCACTCGCCGTATTGCTCACGATAGTGTCGTTCTCGCTTATCAACAACACCGTGCGTCTAAGCATCTACGCCCGTCGCTTCTCCATACACACGATGAAGCTCGTAGGTGCATCGTGGGGCTTCATCCGTGCGCCGTTCGTGCGCCACTATGTGTTGCTCGGCTTGCTCGCTGCGCTCATTGCCTGCTGCGTGTTGGGAGGCGGAGTGTACGCACTGTTCATGTACGAGCCGCAGGTGCTCGACCTCATCACATGGGAGGTGCTCGCTATCACTGCCGGCACGGTGGTGGTGTTCGGCATCTTCATCACGGCTATCTGTTCGATAATATCGGTTAACAAGTTCCTGCGCATGAAAGCAGGCGATTTGTATAAGATATGATGTTGAGATGTTGAGATGTTGAGATATGTTGTGGTGTTGAGATGTTGAGGTGGTGACATTACTTATCTATACACATACAGATGCTACTTGTACATATACAGGCACTATTTAAATATAATAAATTCATTCAACTTAAAATATAAACAAAGTGGATAAGAGAAATTACGCATTTGGCAAGATTAACTTCATTCTGATGGTAGTCGGAATGTTGATTGTCATCCTCGGTTTTATACTCATGAGCGGTGGCGGAAGCGACGAGCATGTTTTCGACAACGACATCTTTAGTGTGCGTCGCGTGAAGGTAGCACCCGTAGTGTGCTTCCTCGGCTTCATCTCTATTATCTATGCGATAATCAAGAAACCAAAAGACGAATAACTCTTCAGGGGGTGCTTTCAGGGGTGCAGTTGTCTCAACTGCACCAACAAAGTTGAAAGCGCCAACAGAATGCAACTGCCACTATGTTGGTGCAGTTGAGACAACTGCACCCCCTGAAAGACAACTGCACCCCCTGAGAGCCAACTGCATCCCCTGAGAGCCAACTGCACCCCCAGAAATCACCCTCAAATTAATAATTAATAATTAAAAATTAATAATTGAACAAATGGATTGGTTACAAGCCTTAGTCCTTGGTATCATTCAGGGACTCACAGAATATTTGCCCGTAAGTAGTAGTGGACACCTCGCAATCGGCTCGGCACTCTTCGGCGTGCAGGGCGAGGACAACCTCACGTTCACCGTCATGGTGCACGTGGCGACAGTGCTCAGTACGCTCGTGATACTGTGGAAGGAAATCGACTGGATACTGAAAGGACTCTTCAAGTTCGAGATGAACGCCGAGACGAAGTACTTCCTCAACATCGTTGTCTCGATGATACCAGTAGGCATCGTAGGCGTGTTCTTTAAGGACTATGTGGAGAAGATATTCGGTTCGGGGCTGCTCATCGTGGGCTGTTGCCTGCTCCTGACAGCAGCGTTGCTCACCTTCTCCTACTTCGCTAAGCCACGTCAGCGCGAGAATATCTCGATGAAGGATGCCTTCATCATTGGCTTGGCGCAGGCAGCAGCCGTGCTGCCCGGTCTCTCACGCTCAGGTTCCACCATTGCCACCGGCATCTTGCTCGGCAATAAGAAGGAGAAACTCGCACAGTTCTCGTTCCTCATGGTCATCCCGCCCATCCTCGGCGAGGCACTCCTCGACGTGCTCAAGGCGGTTAAGGGCGAAGAAGCGTTCGGCGATATAGAGACACTGCCCCTCATCGTGGGCTTCGTGGCAGCCTTCGTAAGCGGATGCATCGCCTGCAAGTGGATGATAAACATCGTGAAGCGAGGCAAACTCGTGTGGTTCGGTGTCTACTGCGCTATAGCAGGAGCCGTTACGATAGCTTGCTCATTACTATAAAAGAAGAAGACAATGAATTTCACCAAAGGCGAAGTCATCGCCATAAACAAACCCCTTGGCATGACCAGCTTCTGTGCCTTGGCAATAGTGCGCAAGCGCATCTGCGTACGCCTCGGGGTGAAGAAACTAAAGATAGGTCATGCCGGAACGCTCGACCCCCTTGCCACTGGCGTGCTCGTGCTCTGCACCGGCAAGTTCACGAAGCGCATAGAGGAGTTCCAGATGCACGGCAAGGAATACACAGCCACCATACAGCTCGGAGCTACCACGCCCAGCTACGACATGGAGCATCCGGTGAACGCCACTTACCCCACAGACGGCATCACACGCGAGCGCATCGAAGAAGTGTTGAAGCAGTTCGTGGGCGATATAGAGCAGGTGCCGCCGACGTTCTCGGCGTGCAAGGTGAGCGGACAACGCTCCTACGACCTGCGCCGAAAGGGCAAGGACGTGGAGCTACAGCCGAAGCAGATACACATCGACGAGATAGAACTCACGGCGTTCGACCCCGAGACAATGCAGATGTCTGTACGTGTGGTGTGTGGCAAGGGTACATACATACGCGCCTTGGCACGCGACATCGGTCGCGCACTCGATTCGGGCGGCTACCTCACAGCACTCTGCCGTACACGCTCCGGCGAGCAGCGCGTGGAGAACTGCATCGAGCTTGACGGCTTTGAGGAGTGGCTTGCCAATCAGACAATAGAAACCAATGAAGATGAATAAATAAACAACTACTATGAAGTTATCACAGTTTAAGTTTAAACTACCCGAAGAGCTGATCGCTCTTTATCCGCATAGCATTTATCGCGAGTTTGAAAACGACAACGGCGAGAAGGAAACCTTCCGCATCACACGTCGCGACGAGTGCCGACTGATGGTGTTGCACAAAAAGTCGCAGACCATCGAGATGTACAAGAAAGATGACAAAGGCAACCCTATCGAGGGCGAATACCTCGACTTCCGCAATGTGCTCGACTACTTCGGCGAGCACGACACATTCATCTTCAACGATACAAAGGTGTTCCCGGCGCGTCTCTATGGCACAAAGGAGAAGACCGACGCAAAGATAGAGGTGTTCCTGCTGCGCGAACTCAACGAAGAAATGCGTCTGTGGGACGTGCTCGTAGAACCGGCTCGCAAGATACGTATCGGCAACAAGCTGTTCTTCGACGATTCGGGCACAATGGTGGCTGAGGTAATCGACAACACAACCAGTCGCGGACGCACGCTTCGCTTCCTCTACGACTGTCCGCACGACGAGTTCAAGCGCGAGCTCTACGGTCTGGGCGAGGCTCCGCTGCCACGCTACATCGTAGACCGCCGCCCCGACAAGCGCAGCACAGAGGACGACTTCGACGACTTCCAGTGCATCTTTGCTAAACATGAGGGTGCGGTCACGGCTCCTGCTACCGGCTTGCACTTCTCGCGCGAGCTGATGAAGCGCATGGAGATACGTGGCATCAACTTCGCATACATTACGCTCCACTGCGGATTGGGCAACTTCCACGACATAGAGGTGGAGGACCTCACAAAGCACAAGATGGACTCGGAGCAGATGCGCGTCGATGCCGACTGCTGCAAGTTGGTGAACGACACAAAGCGTGCCGGACACCATGTGTGTGCTGTGGGTACAAGCGTGGTGAAGGCTACGGAGACAGCCGTTGGCACCGACGGTATGCTGAAGGAGTACGATGGCTGGACCAATAAGTTCATCTTCCCACCGTATGACTTCGGACTCGCCGACTCGATGATCTCTAACTTCTATCATCCGTACTCGACACTCCTCATGGAGACCTGCGCCTTCGGCGGCTACGACCTCGTGATGGAGGCGTATAACCTCGCTGTGAAGCACGGATTCAAGTTCGGTTCGTACGGCGACGCATTGCTCATCGTAAACGATTAAGCGCAGAGTATGCACACTGTGTACCTCTCTCTCGGCTCCAATCTCGGCGACCGCGAAGCTACGATGCGTCGCGCCATCGGCTTGCTCAACGAACGTGCAGGTAGCGTCGACCGCCAGTCGTCGTTCATCGAGACCGAGCCTTGGGGGTTTGAATCGACCAATAAGTTTCTGAATATGTGTGTGCGTCTGCTCACTACGTTGTCGCCAGAGCAATTGCTACTGGCTACAAAGCAGATAGAACGTGAGTTGGGCAGAACACAGAAGTCGGTGAATGGGCAGTATCACGATCGCCCTATCGACATAGATATACTGATGTACGACGACGTACATATTGACTCTAACGACCTCACGCTGCCGCATCCGCACATGCAGGAGCGTGAGTTCGTGATGAAACCGCTTCGCGAAATACTCTCGGTTGGGAACTGAAGCGGTATGCTGGGATGGGAGTAGGGCCTACATACCGTCTTTGCAGCTTGTACGCCACCGAAGGCGCAGCCTCTGTTGTTGCGCCTTTGGTGGCGTTTTTTATAGATGTGCAGGCGTAAGTTTCACGTTTTGTTATGTATGGCGTTCGAAGATGGAAAGCGTTAATTCGTAAATAAATTAAAAAATAAAATAACTTTTGTTTGGCGAAAAACTTCATAATCTGTATATTTGCAAAATATTCTTCGCATATATTAATAATCTAAATAATTGAGTATGAAGAAATCTATACTTTTGACAGCGGCTCTTGTTATGGCTACAACAGCTGCCAACGCACAACCATTCGTTGAGGGCGTTCCGTTTAGTGCACGCCAGTTCGGCAAGCATCTCGTGCCTACACTTGACGCACAGGCTCAGCCTTCAAAGCTGCGCGCAGAGAAGAAAAGCAACTATTACTTGCGTCCTGAAGGTGCATTGTTCCAGGCTTCTGACAAGAAAGGTCAGATTTGGGGAACAGTGTATATGTATGTTCCGGGTGCTTACGACGTAAAGTTCAAGAAGCAGGGCACAGATGCCTATGTTTGGCATCAGAACACGTTCGACTATTACGGCGATGTAACTGTTAACGATTGCTCAAGCAAAACAGATTATTATTATAATATTGGCGCAAACGGCGACTTCACGATGAAGAGCTTGTTTGACGGTCGCGATGCTCTCCCGACACTTGTTTGCAATACCGACTCGTTCCTGCTCGCTTCGGAGAATCCTTACTTCGGCAATGCGGGCGACCCTGGCAAGCACGAATCATTGGCTTTGAAATTCTATTATCCGCGCTTGTATTCAGGCATTGACCAAGACAATCGTCGCGTGGCTCCGCTTTCTTACACAATGGACCAAGTCAGCGAAGTGTTCTTCGGCGGTATGGATAACAAGTATGCATACGGTTCGGGTACATTCACGCAGGGCGATGCTAAGTACACAGCTACCAGCGTTTATCAATATTTCGACAAACCGATGGCTCCGCTGGTTGTAGAAGATATCTTCATTCCGGTTATCTCTAAGGGCTATTATCCAATAGCTAAGGGTAAGCAACTGCGTTTGCAGATTCACGACGTGATGGAGCAGGACGGCAAACGCATTCCTGGCGAAAAGATACTCTATGAACTCACAGCTACTGAGCCTGAAACTATCGACGTAGGCAGCATTCCTTACGATGATAATACAAGCTACAACGCCTTCACACTCGTATTCACAAAGAAGAACGCTGAAGGCAAGGCAGAACGCTTCGTTATCGACCAACCGTTCTACGTAGTAATCGACGGACTCGACAACGAAGGCATCGACTGCGGTTTTGAGATTAGCGAGTTACCTTATTATTATAATGACTTCGACTCAGCCGTAGGTATTTGGAAGAAGGATGGCAGTCCTGCGTTCTTCAGTCTCTACAAGGACGTTGCTCTGAAGGTTTCATTCTCGGCGTGGTACGACTACTGCAACCCGATGTACTACGTATTCAACGGACGTGAGGAGAACTACGGCATTGTGAAGATGGACAACGACGGTACAAGCGGAACAACGCTCATTCCTGGCGATTTGGTGTTCGCAGGTCCGGCTATCAAGACAAACCAGAGCTGGTTCGATGCCAACAACGAGCCTAACTACACCGTAACTTGCGATGCCGACTGGGTGAAGTCTATCACTCCCGACACAAAGACATGGGCTGAATACGACATCACAGTGCTCAAGGTGGTATGCGACCCACTGCCAGAAGGCGTAAGCGGTCGTAAGTGCGAACTCCACGTGCAGAGCAAGACCTGCAAGTCGACATATCCTATCGAGGTTCTGCAGGGCGACGCTACAGCCGGCATCAACGGCGTAACAGTGAACGTGGCTCGCGACGGCAAAACATACAACCTCAGCGGACAACGCGTAGCTCCTGATACAAAGGGTATCGTGATACGCGACGGCAAGAAGTACGTTAACAAGTAGAAATCCTGACAAGCTATATCGTAATTGGAAAAACAAGTGGGGGTACAAGTTGCTCAGCAACAGCACCCCCACTATATAACAAAAGCATATAATTAGAGAGAGTTGATTGATTGTATAAATAACTAAAAACAATACGACTATGAGAAAAACGTTTCAAGTATTATTCTCGGCATTGTTGGCAGCTACCACGCTGGCTCCGTCGACAGTGAAGGCACAGACTCCGTCAACTGGCGGACCGTACGATGTTCCGTATTCATGTCTGTGGAACGATCAGAAAGTATTAGTTAATAAGGAGTGGACCGTTGAGGACAAGAACAACGACGGTATCACTTGGGGATTCAGTAATGATGTGCCCGGTAGCTTCATCAGTTATATCGGCACAGCGCAGAAGCAGGATGCCGACGACTGGCTTGTGAGCCCGTACTTGGCATTCGAGGCAGGCAAGACATACAAGGTTGAGACCGGTGGCTTCAAGGCTATGGGCGGTTCTCAGAAGTTGGCTGTGGCTATCGGTACAGGCGACGACCCCACAACATACAAGGTCGTAGGCGACTACACCATTTCGGCTACATACGGCGGAGGCGGTGCCACACCAGTTGAAGGCGAGTTCATTGCTCCTACAACCGGCAAGTATCGCGTAGCATTCCATTGCACCAGCAACCAGCGCGCTTATCTCCTTCTCCTTCCGGTGAAGGTGTTTGCTCAGGCTGCCTTGGCAGTGCGCCCTGCAGCTGTAAACGACCTCAATGTAGAGGTTGGTGCTAAGGGAGCGGTGTCGGCTAAGGTGTCGTTCACAATACCTTCTACCGACTATGCTGGCAATCCGCTCTCAAGTCTAACCCGTGTACAGCTCTATCGCGACTATGTGGTTGTGAAGAACTACGATTCACCGAAACCTGGTGAAAAGGTCGTATGGCAAGACGAAGAGGTGCTTACTGGCGAACATACATATAGCGTTATCTCTACAGCTAACGACTTGCGTAGCGACGAGGTTGCAAAGAAAGCATACGTAGGTTACGACCGTCCGCTTCCTCCGCAGAATATAAAGATACACGACAACCTTGATGGTACAGCAGCTATCACATGGGATCCGGTTTCTGAAGTAGGTATGCACGGCGGTTATGTAGATCCGAAGACTGCAGAATACTGTGTATACACTCTTGAGTATGGTTATCTGAGAGAAGTAGAAATGGGTTTAGCTGAGACAAAGTGTGTTGTAGAAAAAGTTAACTACGACGGCGCTCAGAGTGCTGTGCAGTATGCACTTCTTACCTACGTAGACAGCCCGACATCAGACACAGCCGTAGTCAGCGACTATGGACGCGAGGCATTCCTTATCGGTCAGGCACACGAGGTACCTTACTACGAATCGTTCGCTAACAAGAGTCTTCAGAAGGGTCCGTGGGTGATTGACGCCAACTGTGCGGGCAAGTTCGGTCTTTCGGAGGATGCGCAGGATGAGGACGCAGGCTCACTCGTTTTCAACCCGTCAACAGGCAGCACTTTGGCTTGCATCCAGGGTCCGAAGGTAGACATCGCCAATGCGGGTAATCCGCAGATTGTGTTCTGGTACTATGCATATCCAGGTACTGACGGCAAGATAACCGTAAAGGTGAACCGCAATGGTCAGGAAATGGTAGAGGTCGGAACTGTAGATTATAGCACGCTTAGTGGCAAAATGGGTTGGCGCTCTGTAGCTATGGATCTTAAGTCGGTGTCTACTGTCGGTGTTAAGAACGGTTACATCCGTCCTTATTTCTATGCCGAGGGCTTGTCAACCAGCGTAATGATTGATAACATAAAAATCTACGATGCTATCGCAAACAACCTCGCTGCCGATATTGATGCACCTGCACACGTGCAGAGTGGTAAGGCTGCTCAGCTGAATGTGAAGGTTACGAACCTCGGTACAGCAAAAGCAAGCGGTTACAAGGTACACCTCTTTATCGACGGAAAGAAGTTTGAAACTGAAGAAGGTGAGGACCTTGAGCCTAACGCAGTAGCTACATACGAGTTTGCATACACACCGAAGCTCCATGTCGGTAAATTCACCGTGAGAGGCGAAGTAGAGTGGGCTGCAGATATGTTCCAGGACAACAATAAGTCGATAGACTATACGGTTGAAGTAGTGTCATCTCCGCTTCCTGCTATCAACGACCTCGCTGCTACCGATAAGGGTGTGCTCACATGGTCGGCAATGGATGTAGACGGTGTCAAGGTGACAGACGACTTCGAGTCGTACACACCATGGTCAATAGCACGCGTTGGCGACTGGACACTCTACGACGGTGACAAGGGTACGGTTTACACATTCGGTGGTATTCAGCACCCGAACTCAGGCGTAGCACAGGCTTACATCGTGTTCAACCCATGGCAGGTGAGTGGCATCACAGGCAGCAACTGGCAGATGTTTGCAGACATCTTCGCGCCTCATTCAGGCAAGCAGTCGATGATGTCTACTGGTACAACAATCGATACCGGCACACCGACCAACAACTGGCTCATCACACCGGAGCTTTCCGGCGAGGAGCAGACAATATCGTTCTGGGTGAACGCTCCTGGCGACGAGGTAAACCGCGGTGAGCAGTATCCGAACTCTGGTCCAGAGACATTCGACATCTACTACTCGGAGGACGACACCAACGCCAACTCGTTCATTAAGATCAATAAGGACTCTTATGAGGCTGTTTACAAGTGGACAAAGTATGATATCGCCCTTCCTGAGGGTGCCAAGTATTTCGCTATCGTGCACACCAGCACAGGTTCGCTGACATCTTACAACTATGAACCCGACCGTCTCTGTGTTGACGACGTAACATATCGTGCTGGCGGTTTGCGCGTAATGGGTTACAATGTTTACCGTGACGGTGTTCTCGTGAAGAAACTCGACGGCAAGACAACCACTTGGACTGACGAAAAGTACACCGATGATAACGGCTACGGCGCAGGCAACCACAAGTACAACGTAATCGTAGTTTATGCAAACGGCGAGTCGAACGTGTCTAACACAGTCTATGTAGGCGACCCTGCAGCAGGCGTTGACTCAGTTGTTGTGAATGGCGTTAAGACTAACAACCGCGTCTACACCATCAACGGCAAGTACGTAGGTAACAGTCTGAAGGACGTTAAGCAGGGACTCTACATCCAGAATGGTAAGAAGGTTGTAGTGAAGTAATTTGTAAAAAATAGTTAACATTTATACTAAATGCGAGTGCAAATGGTCTGACTTCCGATAAAAAGTCGTACCTTTGCACTCGCATTTTGCACAAATAACAATTTAATTTTAAAAAGTCTATGTATTTAGATCAGGCAAAAAAACAAGAGATCTTTGGACAGTACGGAAAGTCTAACACTGATACTGGTTCAGCTGAGAGCCAGATAGCATTGTTCTCATACCGTATTTCCCATTTGACGGAACATCTTAAGAAGAACCGTAAAGATTATACTACCGCACGTTCTTTGACACAGCTGGTAGGAAAGCGCCGCGCATTGCTTAACTATCTGTACGACCGCGACATCAATCGCTACCGTGCAATCATCAAGGCTCTCGGCCTCCGTAAGTAATTCGCACAAAGAAACAGATCCCGTGTATTCGACCGAATGCACGGGATTTTTTTGTTGCATCTGTGGCGGTGCTTGTTTTTTTTAGTTGTTTGGTTCCGAACTATTTGCGTTAATAGTTCAAAAACGCTGCTGCTTATACATTTGTCTGAAAAAAAAGTAGTAACTTTGCAGAAGTTTTTTAAGGTATATAAAATGCAAGATATTAGAAACATTGCGATTATCGCCCATGTCGACCATGGAAAGACCACGCTTGTCGACAAGATGATGTTGGCGGGCAAACTGTTCCGTGACGGCCAGGATAACAGTGGCCAGGTATTGGATTCCAACGACCTGGAACGCGAACGAGGAATAACCATCCTTTCCAAGAACGTTTCAATCAACTGGAAAGGCACAAAAATCAATATTATTGACACCCCGGGTCACTCCGATTTCGGTGGCGAGGTAGAGCGCGTGCTCAACATGGCAGACGGTTGTATTCTGCTCGTTGACGCATTCGAAGGTCCTATGCCGCAGACACGCTTCGTGCTGCAGAAGGCGCTTCAGATCGGTCTGAAGCCGATCGTTGTCGTGAACAAGGTTGACAAGCCCAACTGCCGCCCTGAGGAAGTGTACGAAATGGTGTTCGACCTCATGTTCTCACTCAACGCTACCGAAGACCAGCTCGACTTCCCCGTCGTTTACGGTTCGGCAAAGAACGGCTGGATGGCTGAGGACTACAACGCCCCGACAGACAATATCGACTATCTGCTCGACAAGATTGTAGAGGTGATACCTGCGCCGAAGGTGCTTGAGGGCACTCCGCAGATGCTTATCACCTCGCTCGACTACTCGAGCTACACAGGACGTATCGCCGTAGGACGTGTTCACCGCGGTACGCTCAAGGAGGGCATGAACATAACCATCTCTCACCGCGACGGCACTCAGGAGAAGACACGCATCAAGGAAATACACGTGTTCGAGGGTATGGGACAGAAGAAGGTAGACGAGGTTCACTCTGGCGACATCTGCGCCATCGTAGGCTTGGAGCGCTTTGAGATTGGTGACACCATCTGCGACTTCGAGAACCCCGAGCCGCTGCCTCCTATCGCTATCGACGAGCCTACCATGAGTATGCTCTTCACCATCAACGACTCGCCGTTCTTCGGTAAGGAAGGCAAGTTCGTAACATCACGCCACATCAACGACCGCTTGCAGAAGGAGCTTGAGAAGAACCTTGCGTTGCGCGTGCGTCCGTTCGAGGACACCACCGACAAGTGGATCGTAAGCGGACGCGGTGTGCTCCACCTCTCTGTGCTCATCGAGACAATGCGTCGCGAGGGCTACGAGCTTCAGGTAGGTCAGCCACAGGTAATCTACAAGGAGATTGACGGCGTGAAGTGCGAGCCTATCGAGGAACTGACAATCAACGTGCCTGAGGAGTTCTCGAGCAAGATGATTGATATGGTGACACGCCGCAAGGGCGAGATGACATCAATGCAGACCCTCGGCGACCGTGTAGACATCGAGTTCGACATACCGTCGCGCGGCATCATCGGTCTGCGCACCAACGTGCTCACAGCAAGCCAGGGCGAGGCAATCATGGCTCACCGCTTCAAAGAGTATCAGCCGTACAAGGGCGAAATCACACGCCGTCTTAATGGTTCGATGATTGCGCTTGAGACAGGTACTGCCTACGCTTACTCTATCGACAAGCTGCAGGATCGCGGCAAGTTCTTCATCGATCCAGGTGAGGAAGTGTACGCAGGTCAGGTAGTGGGCGAGCACGTTCACGACAACGACCTCGTAATCAACGTTACGAAGGCGAAGCAGCTCACCAACGTTCGTGCCAGCGGCTCTGACGAGAAGGCGCGTGTGATACCGAAGGTGGTGATGAGTCTTGAGGAGTGCCTCGAGTATATCAAGGGCGACGAACTTGTGGAGGTAACTCCGAAGAGTATGCGTATGCGCAAGATTATCCTCGACCATCTCAGCCGCAAGCGCAGCAACAAAGACTAATTTCTTGTATCGAAATATATACAACGACGGGTGTTCCAAGACTGTGAAGTCATGGGACACCTTTTTTTGTATCAAATGTTTGCTTATATGGAATTAATTTATTACATTTGCGGCATGGGAATAGAAAAGATACGAAAAGTCATATATACTGACGAATTCATGGATTACTACTGGTCTCTCGATGCCAAATTGAGAGAAAAGTATTCGTATATAGTGAACATAATTGAAACTCAGAAGGTGGTGAATGAGAAGTTCGTGAAGAAACTTGTCGGAACTCCTTATTATGAGGCGCGTGTGTCGTTTGGCTCAAACGAGTATCGCTCGGTTATATTTACTATCGACAAAGAGAGTTTTGTAGAATGCACTCGTTTGTTGTTTGTAACGGGATTCTTGAAAAAGAGCACAAAAGACTATAAAAAAGAGATAGGTAAGGCAGATAGGATAATTAAAGAGTTGGAGGATTGATTATGATAAAGATTAATGAAGAGAAGTTGGCACGACTTCACACCGCAGATGAAATATTGGAAAAGGAATACGGTGCACCCGGCACCCCTTCGCGCGATGCTTTCGAGGCGCGTGCCAAGGCGTGGTACTATGCAGAGTTGCTGAAAGAAGAGCGCAAGCGCCAGAAGCTTACGCAGCAGCAGCTTGCCGACAAGATTGGCAAGAAGCGCGAGTACATATCTACCATAGAGCGTGGCAACAGCGATATGCAGATGTCTACGTTCTTGCAGATAGCCTCTGCGTTAGGACTGCGCTTCTCGCTTGTTTTGGGCTGATGAAAGTTTAAACGTGGTGGGCTGCTGCTCAGCAAAACTGCGCTGCAGAACACAATAATAGCGGCTATTCGGCGTTTATTATTCAGAAGTGAAAACGTAAACGAACAGGAAAGAAATGAAGAAAAGAACTATATTGTTGGGTCTTGCCGCAGGCGTACTGCCGGCGATGGCGCAACCGAAGGTCGGCACCGTATCCGTGCTGCCACGTGTGGGCGTGGCGCTCGCCAATCTGCCCGGCGACAAAATGTATATAGCCGGTGGAGTCGGCGACAACATGACTTACTCGGCACGCTACAAGGCAGGCTTGATGGCAGGTGTCGACATCGACTGGCAGTTCATGCCAAACCTCTCTGCCACTATCGGTGCGCAGTACGTGCAGCAAGGCGCCAAGTACGGCAACAACGGCTACAAGGTGCAGGTGACGGAAGGCGTGTACAAAGGCACTGGCTACAGCGACTGGAGTACGCAGCTCCATTACATCAACGTGCCCCTGATGCTCAACGCCTACCTCGGCACGGGCTTTGCCGTTAAAGCCGGTGTGCAGATAGGCTTCCCAATCTCGGGCAATATGAAGTACACCGAGCAGCAGTACACGATGACGAAAGACGACGTGAAGTACGAGAAACCCGAACACGTGAAGTACGACCTGAACTCAACGCTTACAAAAGTAAACTTCGCTATTCCCGTTGGAGTGAGCTACGAGTTCTCTAACGTAATCATCGACGCACGCTACAACATCGGACTTACGCAGTTCCAGGACATTGAGGGCTTCAAATCGTCGAAGAACAGTGTCTTCACGTTCAGTGTGGCTTACCGTTTAGGGTTGTAAGTATTACTATTCTGACTCGCGTCGACCGTTGCGGATGTCTGCGTCGACCGATGCGGATGTCTGCGTCGACCGTTGCGGATGTCTGCGTCGACCGTTGCGGATGTCTGCGTCGACCGATGCGTATGTCTGCGTCGACCGATGCGTATCACCATAACTTAGCATTGAACAAAGAAAATGAAACGTTCATTTGAACCAAAGATAATCGTCTGCTGCGTCATTATCGTAGTGGGCACATACATACTCTCACGCTCATGGTCAATGACCATTGGCGTGGCTCTGCTGCTCTACGCCCTCGATGCGCTACTCACCGCTTGGGTAAAGAAGAAGGACGAGCAATATTACGGAAAAAAGAAGCAAGAAGAACAAGAAGATGGAGAAACTCATTAAACTATATACAGAATGGAGTGGGGCGGAGCCTGAAAGCACCGAGCAGCTCGCCGGAGCAGGCAGCAACCGTCAGTACTACCGCTTCACGGCTGAGGACGGCACGACCGTCATTGGTGTCGTAGGCACAAGCCGCGACGAGAACCACGCCTTCATTTACCTCGCCGAGCACTTCGAGCAGCGCCAGTTGCCCGTGCCGCACATACTCGCACAGAGCGACGACGGACTGCGCTATCTGCAGACCGACCTCGGATCTACATCGCTTTTCGACGCAATACGTGGCGGTCGCGAGGCTGGCGGCAGATACAACCAGCGCGAGAAGCAGTTGCTGAAAGCCACAATACGCCAATTGCCGAACATACAGATACGCGGAGCACGCGGACTCGACTGGCAGAACTGCTATCCGCAGCCCGAGTTCGATGAGGACAGCGTGCTCTTCGACCTCAACTACTTCAAGTATTGCTTCCTGAAACCTTCGGGGCTCGACTTCCACGAACTGAAGCTCGAGGCAAACTTCCGCCTCTTCGCCAAGGATCTCACGTCGGAGAATATCGACTCGTTCCTCTACCGCGACTTCCAGGCGCGCAACGTTATGCTCGATGCCGACGGCAATCCGCAGTTCATCGACTTCCAGGGCGGTCGACGCGGTCCGTACTACTACGACCTCGCCTCGTTCCTCTGGCAGGCATCGGCACGCTATAGCGACAAGCTGCGCCGCGAGCTCGTAGCCGAATACTACGACGCTTTGAAGCAGTACACCGAGGTACCCTCGCTGCGCCACTTCGTCAACCGCTTGAGCCTTTTCGTGCTCTTCCGCACGCTGCAGGTGCTCGGCGCATACGGCTTCCGCGGCTATTTCGAGCGCAAGAAGCACTTCCTCGACTCCATTCCGCCGGCTATGGACAACCTGCGTGCGCTGCTGAAATTAGGTGAGCAGGTGTTCCCCTATCCGTACATGATGGACATGCTGCGCCGACTCACCGAGATGCCACGCTACGCTCACATCGAAGAGCCGGCAGTATCGCGTGCCGATGGATACAAGACCACCGACAAGAATGTCTACGAGGCGCATCCTCAGGACGGACCTGCTACGTTCTCCAAGTACGACGGCAAGGGTCCGCTGCGCGTCCGCGTGTTCAGTTTCTCGTTCCGCAAGGGCATACCAGCCGACGAGTCGGGCAATGGCGGCGGATATGTGTTCGACTGCCGTTCGACGCACAACCCCGGACGCTACGAGCCGTACAAGAAGCTCATCGGACTCGACGAGCCCGTGATACGCTTCCTCGAGGACGACGGCGAGATACTCACATTCCTCAATAGTGTCTACAAACTCGCCGATGCTCATGTGCAGCGTTACATCGACCGTGGCTTCACCGACCTCATGTTCTCCTTCGGTTGCACCGGCGGACAGCATCGCAGTGTCTACTCGGCACAGCACCTTGCAGAACATCTGCACGAGAAGTTCGGAATAGAGGTGCACATCTGTCACAGAGAGCAAGGCATAGAGCAGACACTTCTGTAGATTTATGCTACATTCCTTTTGCTGTTTGACGGATTTTGAGTAATTTTGTAGGCAACATATTTATAACGACATCTATGATGCAAGCAATGATATTCGCGGCAGGATTGGGCACACGCCTTAAACCGCTCACCGACACTATGCCAAAGGCGTTGGTGAGCGTTGGTGGTGAGCCGCTCCTGAAGCGCGTAATACATAATCTATCAGTGGCAGGCGTTGACCGCATTGTTGTCAACGTACACCACTTTGCGCAGCAGATAATCGACTATCTTAAAGAAAACGACAACTTCGGGCTCGACATACGCATCTCCGACGAATCTGCCGGACTGCTCGAAACGGGCGGTGGCATAAAACATGCCGCGCCACTCTTCGCTCCCGATGCCCCGATACTAATACATAATGTGGACATCCTGAGCAATGTAGACCTGCGCCGCTTTTATCAGCGTGCCGGCGGATTGCTCAAGACAGACGGCTTGGCAAGTGCTACGGCGGATACTCCCGATGCTTTAGTAGGAGCAGCGGCAGATGTTCCCGATGCTTTGCTCCTCGTTAGTCAGCGTAAGACGCAACGCTACCTGCTCTTCGACGACACGATGCGCCTCGTTGGTTGGACTAACATCGCCACGGGCGAAGTGAAGACTCCATACCCCGACCTCGACCTTAAGGCGTGCCGTATGTATGCCTTCGCTGGCATACACGCCCTCTCGCCACGTATGCTGCCTTTGATGCAACAGTTCCCCGACCGCTTCAGCATCATCGACTTCTATCTGCAGACTTGCGCCACGCACCGCATCGAAGGCTTCGCAAAGGACGACCTGCAACTGATGGACATCGGCAAGCTCGACACGCTGGCGCAAGCGGAGGAGTTCCTGGTAAAAGTAGAAAGCCCCTCCCAACCCTCCCCATCGGGGAGGGCTTGAGGATACTCAAGGCTTAGCTCGGCCTATCCCCCAAGGGCTTAGGAAGGCTTAAGAAGGCTTAGTTCGGCTTAAACGCCGCCTGCCCCTCGGCTTAAACGCCGCCATGAGATAATAAGAAACATCAAATACAAACAATAAAACCAACCAAAGTAATGCAACAGAAGATAATTATTCTCGATTTCGGTTCGCAGACCACGCAGCTCATCGGCCGTCGTGTGCGCGAGCTTGATACCTTCTGCGAGATTATGCCCTACAACAAGTTCCCGAAGGACGACCCCTCTGTCATCGGTGTCATCCTCAGCGGAAGCCCTTTCTCGGTTCACGACAAGGAGGCATTCAAGGTAGACCTTAGTCAGTTCGTAGGACGCATCCCAGTGCTTGGCATCTGCTACGGCGCACAGTACATCTCTTATGCTGGCGGCGGCAAGGTGGAGGCAGCCGACTCTCGCGAGTACGGACGTGCCAACCTCGAGCACTTCGACGCTGAGAACCCCTTGTTCAAGGGCTTCGTTGAGAACTCGCAGGTGTGGATGAGCCACGGCGACACCATCACCGCCATCCCCGAAGACTTTAAGTGCATCGCTTCTACAGCCAATGTTAAGTATGCCGCTTACGCTTCTACAAAGCAGCCGGTGTGGGCAGTGCAGTTCCACCCCGAGGTGTTCCACTCGCTGCAGGGCACACAGCTCCTGAAGAACTTCGTGGTAGACATCTGCGGAAGCCGTCAGGACTGGAGTGCCGACTCGTTCGTAGAGACAACAGTAGCTGAACTCAAGGCGCAGCTCGGCGATGACAAGGTAATCCTCGGACTCTCGGGCGGTGTCGACTCAAGCGTAGCAGCCGTGCTCCTCAACAAGGCTATCGGCAGCAACCTCACATGTATCTTCGTCGACCATGGTATGCTCCGCAAGAACGAGTTCCGCGACGTTATGGAAGACTACAAGTGCTTGGGCTTGAACGTTATCGGCGTAGACGCAAGCGAGAAGTTCTTCTCCGACCTTGCTGGCGTTACCGACCCCGAGCAGAAGCGCAAGATTATCGGTCGCGACTTCGTAGAGGTGTTCAACGCTGAGGCTAAGAAGCAGACAGGTGCAAAGTGGCTCGCGCAGGGCACTATCTATCCCGACCGCATCGAGTCGCTCAACATCACGGGCAAGGTAATCAAGAGCCACCACAACGTAGGTGGTCTGCCTAAGGAGATGAACCTCAAGCTCTGCGAGCCGTTGCAGTGGCTCTTCAAGGACGAGGTTCGCCGTGTAGGTCGCTCGATGGGTATGCCCGAGCATCTCATCACACGCCATCCGTTCCCAGGCCCAGGCTTGGCTGTGCGCATCCTTGGCGACATCACTCCCGAGAAGGTACGCATCCTCCAGGATGCCGACGATATCTATATCCGCGGTCTGCGCGAGTACAAGACAAAACTCTCTGGCGAGGACGCACGTCGCGTGCTTGCTGCCGGTGTTCCTGCCGACATGCACGACGGCGAGATTGAGGTATCGCTCTACGACCAGATTTGGCAGGCAGGCACAGTGCTCCTCTCTACAGTACGCTCTGTAGGCGTAATGGGCGACGAGCGCACATATGAGCACCCCGTTGCTCTCCGTGCCGTTACCTCTACCGACGCTATGACAGCCGACTGGGCTCACCTGCCTTACGACTTCATGGCTAAGGTGTCTAACGAGATCATCAACAAGGTACGTGGTGTGAACCGCGTATGCTACGATATTTCGTCAAAACCACCATCAACAATCGAGTGGGAGTAAACTATTCCTGATAGAGTAGGAATAAATTGTTCCTGATAGATAGGCTGACAGATTTAGCTTTAAAAAAGCAAATCTGTCAGCCTTTATTGTGCTTGTAATCTGAGAATTACGGTTGCGCTGATAGATATGGCAGATTTTTTTAATAACATTTTACTCTGTCATATCTTTAAATCCCCAGTTTCTCTATTTTGTTATATATCGTCTTGCGGTCTACGCCGAGTAGACGTGCAGCCTTTGCCTTGTTGCCGTTGGTCTGTTGAAGGGCGGTGATGATGCGCTGTCGTTCCGTGTCTTCGTCGTGCAGTTGCAGGACGTTGTCGGTGCGTATCTGTCCCATCGCCTGCGTCAGTTCGGTGGTGGTTATCTTGTTGCCGCGTGTGAGTAGCACCGCACGCTTCACCACGTTGTTCAGCTCGCGCAGGTTGCCGGGCCATGAGTGCGAGGCGAGCAGTTCTGCTGCTTCCGAATCGAAACCCTCCACCGTTCGGTTTAGTTCCTCATTGGCATGGCGTATGAAGAGTTCGGCGAAGAGGAAGAGGTCGCTGCCACGCTCCGAGAGTTTTGGCATGTAGATGGTGAACTCGTTGATGCGGTGGTAGAGGTCTTCGCGGAACCGTCCTTCGCCCACAGCCTCCTCAAGGTTCTCGTTTGTGGCGCACACAAGACGTATATCGATAGGTATCTCCTGCGTTCCGCCAACGGGGCGGATGCGACGCTCCTGCAGCGCACGCAGCAGTTGCACCTGCACTTCGTAGCTCAAGTTGCCCACCTCGTCAAGGAATAGCGTTCCGCCGTTAGCCATCTCGAAGGCTCCCCGTTTATCGCTATCGGCACCCGTGAACGCTCCCTTCTTGTGTCCGAAAAACTCCGATGCAGCCACGTCGCGTGGTATCGCCCCACAGTCGAGTGCGAAGAAAGGTTTGTCGGCGCGTGCGCTGAGGTCGTGAATACGGTGAGCCACGTACTCCTTACCCGTTCCCGATGCACCGAGGATGAGCACCGACATAGGTGTGGGAGCCACCAACTCCACGTAGCTATATAGCTGGCGCGAGGCTTCGCTCTTTCCCTCTATGTGGCGGGGAGCAGTGAGTTTTGCGCTCGGCTCGTAGAGACGCTTGCCAGAGCAAGAATTTTGAGTTTTGAATTTTGAATTATGCGCCGTTGGCGCATTTTGAGTTGTAGAGTTTTGAATTGTGGAGGAGGCTTGCTGAGCGTTCTGCTCCATCGCATCCTTAATCTTCTGCAGTAGGATGTCTGGCTGTACGGGCTTTGCGATATAGTCGGCAGCACCCGACTTCATGGCGAGCACTGCGTTCTGCACCTCCGCATAATTTGTCATCACGATGAACGGCGCATTGATGTCGTGTTCGTGCATCCATGCGAGCAGTCGAAGCCCGTCGTGGTCGGGCAGACGGAGGTCGGAGAGTACGAGGTCAACCTCTTTGCCGAAGGTTCCTGTCAGCAGTTTCACGGCAGCACCTACCGATGTCGCTTTCTCTACTTCAAATCCCTTTCGGCGCAGCCATGTCTGTAGCATTGTGCCGAATGCAATGTCGTCTTCTACAATCAGTATATGTTGCATAGTATTTTCTTGAGTTTCTCTATCAGTTGTTTTGTCAATCTTTCGCGTTCTTGGTCGTTAGGGGGTGCACTTGTCTCAAGTGCACCAACCAAGTTGTCATTTTGAGTTTGTTGGTGTACTTGTTGATTGCTTTGTTGGTGTACTTGTTGATTGCTTTGTTGGTGCACTTGTTGATTGCTTTGTTGGTGCACTTGAGACAAGTGCACCCCCTTGGTTTGTTTGTTTTGTTGGTGCACCCCCTGAAGGGGCGCGAGCCATTCGTTCTTGCCTGGTTCGAGCATTTCGAGCAGTGGCATCGCTTTGTGTACCGCTTTCGCAATGCGCTCCGGATCTGAACCGTCGCCAATCATCTCTAAGTATTCCTCTATCGACTTGCGTATGTCGCCTATGATTTGTCGCTCTGCTTCTGGGTCACCATCGGTGAAGGGGAGGAGGGCGGTTCGGAGTTTTGCGCTCGGCTCATAGAGACGCTTGCCAAAGCAAGAATTTTGAATTTTGAGTTTTGAATTATTCTCGGCTTCGCCTGCGGTTTTGAGTTTTAAATTCTCAGATACTCTTACTGCTACGCCCGTGAGTTGGCAGATTGTGGCGGCAAGTGTCTGCATCGAGAACGGCTTGAACAGACAGGCATCGAAGCCGTCGCTGCGTAGCTGTGGCATGATGCTCTGCTCGTGCGCTGTCATCGCCACGAACTTCGTAGTGCATGATCGTTGCTGAACCTCGGCGTTATTGCGTATGCGTCGCATAATCTCGCTGCCGTTCATCTCCGGCATCTCTATGTCGGTGAACACGATGTTGGGAGCCGACTCCGTGGCGATGGCTATTGCCTCGCTGGAGTGTATGGTTGTGGTGGTGTTGAAGCTGATGCCCTCGATGCGTTGCAGCATCTCCGTGAGGAGCTGACCCTGCAGGCGGTCGTCGTCTACTATCACCACGGAGATCGTGGGTTGAGATGTTGAGGTGTTGAGGTGTTGAGATTTGCCTTTAGTGGGTGCACTTGTTGCTTTGTTGGTGCACTTGTTGCTTTGTTGGTGCACTTGAGACAAGTGCACCCCCTGATTGGTGACAATCTTCACGGGCAGACTCACGGTGAATGTCGAGCCCTTACCCTTTGTCGACTGCACTCGGATGTTGCCTCCGAGCAGCGTCACAATCTCGCGCGTGATGGTCAGTCCGAGTCCCACGCCCTCCTTGCCTTGTGCGCCAGGCAGACGTGTGAAAGCGTTGAACACCGTTTGCAGTTCGTTGGGCGTCATGCCGCATCCCGTGTCCTTCACGCTGATGCTGAGTTGTCGGTTTGCGATGTTCACGCCGACACGTACCTCGCCCTTGTCGGTGTATTTGATGGCGTTGCCCACAAGGTTGTTCACAATCTGTTTGATGCGGAATGCGTCCGATCGGCAGAGCATTGACTCCGTCACCTGCACATCAGTTGCCAACTTCAGCTTCTTTTCCATAGCTAATGGCTGTATCTGCGCCACACACTCGCTGATGAGCACAGCCGGTGCGAAGCTCACCTCGTGGCGTTCCGCCTTGCCGCTCTCCAGCTTGTGATAGTCGAGCAGTGCCGACACTAATTGTAGCAGATGTTTCGCCGAGCCCGATATGTTCTGCAGATATCCCACCGCCTTCGGTTGGTCGACGTATTCGCTGAGCAAGTCGATGAAGCCGGCTATAGACGCAGCCGGAGCCTTAATGTCATGCGTTATGGTGAGCAGCAGCCGCTCACGCTGCTGCATGATGCGCTCCGTTTCCGCTTTCGCCTCGATGATGCGCTGGCGGTCGCGACGTTCGCGCTTTATGTCGCGCAGGATGTACACTACGAGTATCGCCGCCGAGAGGATGGCGAGCAGACCCAACACCGCTATCCTCACAATCATTGCACGCCGCGAACTCATTGCTTTGCCCACAACACGCTGCAGTGCGTTGTGCTCATCGCTCTGTATATCCTCAATCAGTAGCCATGTGCGCTTCGTCAGCTGAATACTTACTCGCTGCAACTGTCTGTTGCGCGAACTGATGGCATTCTGCTTCCTGTCGCTTGCGCGTTGTTGTTCGCTGTGTATCTCCGCGAGTACGTTAGCCACAGAGTCGGCAATGTTCAGACGGTGGTTTATGGTGGCGGTAGACGGCTGATGCGTCAGTCGGGTGGTGCTCACGGTGTCGGTGTGCTGCTTGCGGAAGGCATCGCCTAAGCGTCGGAAGAAGCCACGCTTCGTCTTCACTACCTCATACACCGTCTCGTGTTGTTCGTGGCGTTCCTTCGTCTGCGGACTGATAACTATAGAGTCGCGTCCGCTATGCAGTGCCTCTAACTTGTTGTTGTAGTAGATATCGCGGCAGTCGTTGTTCAGTTCCTTCATAACGAGCAGCGTGTTTTCGCGTTTCGCCTTTAGCAGCGTAATGAGCGAGTCGAGGCGTTGCTGCTTCAGCGTGTCCATAAGCAGTGGGCGCAACCTCATGGCGTTGGCAGCCGAACTGTTAAGAGCCTCGTCGAAGCGCTGCCACTTGCCGGCATCGCCGAGCAGTACAGAGCGTTCGGCATTGGCGGTCTCGAGCATCGTGAACACGAGCGAGTCGACAATGTCGCGGCGAGCCATCAGCCGCTCCGATGCCTCGTTGACGGCAGACAACGAACGTGTGTTGTCGTAAACCATCCATGTGGCTGACACCAACACGACGGCGAGCAAGGCGTATCCTACAAGTATTTTTATTCTGGTGCTGAACATATATGTGCTGTAATATCTTATTCTTATATATTATAACGCAAAATCTCTTATTTTATTTTACGAAAAAAGCCTGCACCATTCTTGTTCGCACAAGAACGATGCAGGCTAAAAAAGGATTTAGTGTTGTTTTATGTCTGAAATCATTACCTTCTCTTCTCTTCTTTACACTACAGCCGGTGCTTCTGTACCTGTAGTGTCAGTGTCGGTAGAGTCAGAGAGCACTACGTTTGAGAAGAGCTGTGCTGCAGGGTCGACAGAGTCGGTAGAGTCGGAGAACATTGCTTCTGTCTGCTGGTCGTCTACCACCGGAGTGTCGGGAGTCTCCACAACGGTTGTGTCGACCGGCATTCCCAAACCAAGCTCTGCCTTAGAGCTACCTGCAAATACGTTGCTTACTGATACCGTTACGAAAGCTGCGAGAGCTACAAAAACTAACTTCTTCATATACTTTAAATTTTAAATTGTTAATATTGCGTTTATCTGTGGAACTCTGTTTCGAACTGTTGTTCGTTGCGTCGTTCACTAAATAAAATGCAATCGGTGTGCCAGAAAAAGTGTGGTTTTGCGTAAGTGGTTGAATGTCAGTTGTTACTGTCTGTTTAGGTGCGTTGGCATGGTTTGATAAAATGTAGAAAAGTGTGGAACAGTTGTAGAACTATTCCACACTTTTATGTAGACAAAGTATGCGATTATTGCAAGACAAACTTGAAGGTCTTCGTAGCAGAAGTTGTCTTTACGCTGAGCAGATATACGCCCTTAGCCAACTGCGACATAGGGATGGATAGTGTCTCGCCGGCACAGCGGTTGCCGAGCTCTTTGGTGAAGACCATGCTGCCAGTCATACTTGTGAGGCTCAGCGTAGCCTTCGTGTTGCGTGCAAAGCCCAAGAGGATGTTGCCGTCGGCGATGCGTACTGTGCCATCGAACGGCATGTCGATGCGCTCGCAGCCCGCGGTTTGCTTCTCGATGCACTGGCGCAGTCCGTCGAGCGCATTAATCTTGCCGTATCCCCAGTTGCTGTCGGGTGCCGTAGCGGTGAAGTTGTCCTTGCGAGCCGTAGCCTGCACAATCTCGTGCAGCTGTTCGGGCGTGAGCTGCGGATAAGCCTGCAGCCATGTAGCCACGATGCCTGCCACGAACGGCGATGCCATCGATGTGCCCTGCATGTAGCCATATTGGTTGTAGCGACCGAAGTTCTCGTTGTACTCAGCGTACATCAGATTGCCAGATGCGTCGTTGTTCGACACCGCCGAGATTATGAAGCAACCAGGCGCAGTGATGTTCGGCTTCATGCGTCCGTCGACTGTTGGTCCGTAGCTCGAGAACGAGCTGAGGTCGCCTATGGTCTCCTGCAGTGTAGCCTGTTGTCCGCTGTTCGTGGTGTACTCGTTGCGCGTGGTGTACGAGCCGACGGTGAGGATGCGCTTGCCCGTTCCGCCAATCTCGCAGAGCGTAGACGAAGCGGCGTCGGGAGCCGAGAAACCCTCCATGTCGCGCGACTCCAGTGCGAGGTACGTGTTGTCCGACCAGATGTTCACTCTGCCCGCTGTCTTCGGCGTGATGGTGAGTGCTATGGCGTAGTTGTTGCGGATGCCGGTGAGTGCGGATGTGAGCACCACGTGCGGTTTGCCGTTGAGCGGACTAACCTCCGATGCCACCTTCCATGTGCCCGTGGCGTACTTGCCGAACGATGTCTCCGTCAGTCCCTCGGCAGGGTAGACCGTAGTCGATACTGCATCCTTCTTGTTTACCGTGCTGAAGGCTGCGATGTCTACGGTGAAGTCGGTGCCCCTCTCGCCCCATATCTCTATTGTGCCGCCCGAGGCAGAGTTGGACGGCGCAACTTTGTATTTCGCGAATGTGCGCAGCGGAGCGTCAGCTGTAGAGGCGAAGGTATGGTCGATGTGGAACGCATCGGTGCGGTGATTGCCTGCAGCACCCACGATGAGACGACCAGGTCCCTGCATGGCATCGGTCATGGTGTCGAACGTCGAAGTGCCGTCGTGCGGTCCGTCCTGATTACCCAAACTGAGGTTCACGACGCACGGTTTGCCCACCTCGTCGGCATAGTCGAAGATGTACTGCACGGCGTTGCTGATGTCGGCGTTGGTGCTCTCGTTGAGGTCGAGTGCCACGAGCACGATGTCCGCGTCGGGCGCGTTGCCCACGTAAGCTCCCTCCTTGTATGCGTCGCTGCCGGCAGCAATGGCTGCCACGTGCGTGCCGTGCGAGTTGGTGTCGCTGTCGCCCTGCGCCTTCTCAATCAGCTCTGGCGTGTTCAGTTCGATGCCGTAGCCGTACTTCGTTGGTGCAGTAGCACCGTCGAGCGTTTGGGTGCCTTGCTCCCAAATACGTTTGATGCGCAACTGTCCGTCGTCGGGACGGCGGAACGCAGCGTGCATGTAGTCGAAGCCGGCATCAACCACGCCCACCACTACGCCCTCGCCAGTGTAAGCCTGTGGCAGCGAGGTGCCCTTGTGTATCTGGTCGGTGCCAGCCTCCTGGCGTGCGAGGTTGAGCATCTGGCTTGCGCCCGATGTCAGCTGTATGTACTCTACACCCTCCTGCTTAGCCAACTGCTGAAGTGCGTCGATTGAGAGGCGCACCGTTGCGGTGTTGGCGTGCAGAGCAACCGGTGTCAGCCCCAGTGCCTGCCACGATGTGCGTGCTGGGTCGATGGTTACGTATAGAGTCTTGAGATTTGAGTTCTGGGCTTTGAGCTTTGAGTGGTGCGCCTTCTGCCCGTTTGTGTTTGAAAGCGCTACGGCAGTACGTGGCGACAATGATGCTTGCGCCCACATGGAGGTGGGCGCGAGCAACATAGATGCACCTATTATATATATGTATGGCTTGCGCATGATACACCTTGTTTTATTATGTGTTATACGGTCTATCTAACCAGTATCTTCTTTGTGGTCTGCTTGCTACCGGCTACAACCTTCACGATGTACACACCATTGGCAAGAGCGGCGTTCTCCACCTGTGCACCTGCGAGGTTATATACTGACAGACGGCTGTAGTCGCCATCTACGCACACCTTACCATTGTTTACGAATATGTTCAGACTCTGTTCTGCTTCGGGCTCGTTGATGGCTGTAGTTACATTGAAACCACCCTGCTTGTACGATTCGCCGAGACGTGCCTTGCAGCAGTTATAGATAGTATGCTTGGTGTTGTCGTTCTGGTCGAACGAACCCATATAGGCTACTACACTCATGTCCTCAAGCACAGCCTTGATGTTGTTCTTAGTCTCGTCGGTATAATAGCTCGAGTGGATGCTGTTGGGTATGGTGATGGTCTTCTCCCATGTGAACATCTGTCCAGCCTTCACGTCATTCACGAGCACACCCCATGCGTTGCCCGTCACCGTTCCGCGGAATGTGTGATTGTGAGTATAGTTTTCTCCAGCATTTGTTTGTGATGCAATTATGCCGTCCTGCACGAGGAAGAGGTTGAAGACAGACTGTTTTGAAGGCGCATCGGTGTGTGCCAGTATCTGCACCTTCACTTTCAGTTCGCGTGTGCTCTCGTTCAATTTTGTTTCGAGGTTGAATGAGACGTACGGCTTTGTTGTCGCTGCGTTATAGATAGTAGAGAGAACGTTGTTTGTAGGTGTCTGTACGATTGGTGATGAGCTAAGGTTGGCGTAAGTGTGGCGGTTTACCATAGCTGCAGGAGCGAACGTTCCTCCACTTCCAGGGTAGAAGAACAGGTAAGTAATGTCTTCTTGCATCGTGAATATGTCGGGGTTATAGCCACTGTGGTGGGTTACTTCAATGATGTCTTGTTTTGAAGTCTTGATGGCATCTGCGATGTTCTGATGACCTATGTAGCACTTTGGACAGGTCTGACTTGTGAATGATTCGAGCAGTAGTGAGCGTTCCATGTTCTTCGGATAGAAGAAAAGTGACGCAGTAAGGCTGTTGTCGGAAGTGTCACTCTCTTTGTTAGCTCCGTTCACGTTGGCTATAGTGACGTTGATGTCTCGCTTGCCCTCTTTGCTTGTGTCTAAGTCTGTGAGGTCGAAGCTGTAGCCCTCCTTCGGCTCGATGTTGAGGTCGGCGAAGTGTTTTGTGGTTGTCTTGCCTTCAATATCAATAATGGCATCGAAACTGTTGATTGCTGTTGTGCCGGCATTGATGAAGCATGGCGTGAGTTTACATTCTTCGCCAGCTTTATAATATCCGTCAAATTTGCTACGACCTACGATTACGTCGGTGTAGTCGTCCGCATTCTCCGCATTAACGAAGATGAGCGCGCTACCACGGTTCATGCCGTATGTGTCAACCCATGTGCCATTGCTGTACGCAAAGTTGCAGCCCTCGATGTCGTACGATTTGTCCGATATGAGAGGGTTGTATGTTGTGCCAATTTCAGCTGTGTAGCCGATGTACAGACACTCCTCTTCGCCAGTGATAGTGTATGGCTTGTCGAGTGTCCATTTTATCTTTGTGAGTGCTCTCTTTACCTCCAGTGTACCCTCGGCAATCGGTGTACCGGTGAGCGTGGTGGCGAGGAATACGTTTATATTGTTGTCTGTCGTATTCTTGCTGCCTACTACGAACTCTGCGAAGTCGATGGTCTTGCCTTTAAGAGCTTGCAACTTGGCGTGGCTGAAGCGTATTGCTTGACCTTGCTTATGGCTGCTGCCGAGGCGGAATGTGTTCAAACGATCAATGTCGTCTTTCGAGTAGCCAATGTTTGTGGCGTTGATGCTTCCTGCGAAAATCAGTAGGGAAGCGATACTGAGTAAGATTTTTCTCATGTTATATATTTTTTGTTTATTATTTATTTGTTAGTTACGTTATTTTTAAAAAGTGGGTGGTAAAAGTATTATATTATAGGTGTCGTACCACTTATTGCTTGCAAATGTACGGTTTTTTGCAAATATACGCAACAATTTCGTAGAAAATAGATATAAATAGTCTTGGCTTTAAAAAATTAATATTATCTTTGCAGAGGATAATCAAAAAAGTTGTATCAGTCTAATAATCAGCATAGTTGTTTCGACTGTTTTATTTATGGTAACGATTTAGCGAAAGTCAGACTACTTCTGCCTGCTTTACTTTGCATAATGGTTCAAACAACTCTTGCGGTTGCAAAGATATGGTATTTATTTGATAACGCCAAATATTTTAGTAGCCATGTTCGCTACAACCATAAAATATCTTGTATATCAGAAGAAATAGAGAATGTTCAAAAGTGGACATTCTCCATTGCTATTTCTCTTTCACCAAACTCAATCATCGCATTAAAAAGACTTACCTTGTTGGCATTTCGCAAATCTTCCAATGTAATATCTGCTTCTTGTATCATTCCCTTGTCCAATAGTGCGGCTCTTTTTGTACCAGGCAATAATGGATGCCTGGGAGTCACCCAATGTTTGCCATCAAATATGGCAAGGTTCGTGAATGAGGTATCCGTTAAAAGTCCATGTTTGACGATGATGATTTCGTCACAGTTTCCTTTCTGTGCGACCAAGGCATTGAGGCGACTGCGGTCGGTACTTTTATAGCCATACGTTATCGTGTCGTCTGCGACCACTTGAAGGGAGTTTATGTTTCGAATAAAATACGGAGCATATTCTACTGCTTCAACTCCTTGTTTGCCATACACCACTCTCGCCTTGTAAAAATCCATACTTTCCGTTGGATTTATCAGTTTTTCCAATGAAGGCATGGACGCATTGCATAATGAAGGAAAGAACTTACAGATCGTTCTTTCCATTCTTTCCTGATGGTATGCAAGAGCTTGTGTCTTTCCATTCACAATTTTTATTGTCTCTACGAATTGCTGTGCCATATTAAAATCTATTCTATTCAAAAGGAAGATACACTTTTTGTAACACTTCCTCGTATTCTTTACTGCAATCACTCTTCGAAGTAATGCCTCCTCCTGCCTTGAAATACGTTCCCAGACCGTCATTTTCAAGAAAGCGTATCATTACAGCCGAGTTGAGTTCACCATTATTATATATACCCATGACTCCTGTATAGAATCCACGGTCATAGCCTTCCGCCTCATGGATTATTTCCATAGTCTTGTCCTTTGGCGCACCTGTTATAGAACCCGCGGGCAACATTGCATCCAATATGTTTCCGATGTGCTTTTGATAACCAGTGGGCAACTTGCCGCTTATTTCGGAACTGGTCTGGAGAATATTCCCCTTATTGGTATGGAGCACATCAATATAACGGTATTTATCCACCCTTACATGCTCCGCCACACGGCTAAGGTCATTTCGAATCAGATCCACAATGGTAGCATGTTCGGCAGCTTCTTTTTTGTCGCTCATCAACACTTGCTCTGCTTCGGGTAAGGACGCGTCAATGGTTCCTTTCATCGGATAAGAAAATATCATTCCGTTCTTTATCCTCACGAATGTTTCCGGCGAGAAACACACGAATTGTCTATTGCTATTATTGTCTTTTAGTAGAATCTTATACTTGCCTTTAGCACATAGGAAGATGTCCTCCAACGTAAGGTTGCAGTCCACAGCCACCTTACAAGTAAGGTTGGCAAGATAACAGTTTCCACGCAGGATGTTGCTTTTGACAGTTTCAAAACTTTTCGTGTAATCTTCAAAATTTGGCTCAAACACTTTCCACGTCGGATGTTTGGTAACCGAAGAGAGTGACTGCCGTTTTACATTGGTTATACCCTCAAAGTCATAAAGGCATTCACCGATAGCTATTTCAGACAGCTTCCGTATGTATGCTTCCGAACCTGCATAGTTGACGACAAAAAGGAAAGGCTCCTTTTCGTTAGCCAAATGATTGATACGGTCTATAATATTTTGTTTCATTGTCTTACATTTTAAAGTTACTGTAACTTCTGTCCAGTATCTTATATCTTTGTTGAGCATTCTTGTTTGTTGGCATACTTATGCGATTTTATCATATAATATTGCAAAGATAGCTATTTCTTCGCAATATTATTCTTTTTTTTGTGATAAAAAAATAAAAATGGAGAGATGTTGTTTGAAGTTGCTTTTTTCATCAACCTTCATGGTTACTTCCTTAGAAGAGATAGTGATTGTAGGTCATCATCTTTACTGCAAATGTATGACTAATATTTCACGATGCTTCTCTGTTTTTTGAACTGTTACAAAAAATGCTATTGCCTCATTTTTCTCCATACTACAAAAAAAGCATGGCGCAAATCACTGCGCCATGCCCCAATAAAAGAAAACCTTATAGTCAAAATAGAAATTAGCGATTCTAATTCTTGTTCCGGTACTAATCTTTTTCTAGTACTTCGCATTCTGAGGATCAAAGTTGGTCCAACCTTTCATCCAGTTGTTGCTGCCATCGAAGGCTCCGATGTAGGTTACAGTGTCGAAACCTGTCCAGCTAGCGAAACTTGCGGCACCAAGCAATGGGCTTCCTGCGATAGGAGTATAGCCATCTGCACCAACCAATGAAGTCCATGAATCAAAATACTTGTTGCTCTGCTCTGAGAAGAAGAAGGTATTGCTGTATGACTTCTGATTCTTGTCGATATCCTGCTTCTTTGCAGCATCATAGAGATAATCCTCATACTTCTTGTTGGCATCAGTACCAACAGCATCCATACCTGCGAAATATACATTCTGAAGCTTGAACTTGCCATCCTTGGCATCCTTCACGGTTTCACCCTTCTCACCATCAACAATCAAACCGATAGGCCAGCCTAAGGCTACTGAGTTGATGCAGTTGAGGTTAGAAGAACGACGAATCTGCATGGCTGACTGGAACTTGCCGAGAGCTGACCCGTTGTTTGGATTGTATGCTCCGGCAGTGATATAATCTGTGGTGTTCTGGAACTTGTCATCCAATACCTTAGGACCTACGAAGGTGATGTTAGAGAAGGTAGCCTTGGTACGAGGGTCCACGGTAGCACCATCAGCGCAGTTGTCGCTCTCGAAACCGTTGCTCTGAGAGGTATCGGCAATCTTGCTGTCGCGCAGAGAAAGACCATACTGCACCTTTCCTGAGAAACCGTTATCGGTATCGAAATCATCATCCCAGCCCTTGTAGGCTACGAGATACTTGCAGTTTACTGTACCGCCAAACCACTCGAAGGAATCATCATTGGAATAAGATACCTGAACGTGGTCAATCTCTGTGCCTGAACCTACAGAACCTAAGGTTAAACCATTAATCTCCTTATCCTTCTGGAATGGATAACCGGCAAACTCAATGCGTACATAACTCAAGGCTCCTGAGTTGTCAGCATCATCTGCGCCACCATGCTTGGTACGAGGACCACCCTCTATCTGCTGCTCAGTCTGGTTGTTCTTAGCCTTGCCGCAGAGAATGATGCCACCCCAGTCGCCAGGCTTTCTGCTGCCGGCAACCTCTTCAGATGTAAAGACGATAGGCTCTGTGGCTGTACCCTTGGCGATAAGCTTGCCGCCACGCTCTGCGATGAGTGCCGCCTTGGTCTGCTTGTCGCCCTTGATGATCGTTCCCGGTTCGATGGTAAGCTCAGCACCATCTGCAATATATACCCATCCCTTGAGGAGATAAGTGCCTTTCTTCAAAGTCTGCTTGCCTGTGAAGACGAATTCCTGGTCGCCGTTGCCAATCTGTGTTCCGTTGGCGTTTTCCTTGTCATCTGTTCCGAAGAGAATGTGGTCGCAAGCCTTCAAGCCACCATTGGTTGTCCACTTGTAAACTACTTCTGATCCAGGATTTGGAGAAGGAGTTGGATCGTCATTGTCACTGCTGCAGCTGCTCAACATGGCAGATGCTGCGAGGATGCCCATGCATCCTAAAAAATACATCTTGTTCATCATTGTTTCCTGTTTTATTAAACAAATATCTAATATTATCTTTCTTGAAATTCTACGGATAGTCTCTAAAATTTATAGATTGCCTGCAAACCGATATTTCTGCCCGGCTTGTAGCATCTTGCTATTTCTTCTACTTCCTTCTTGCTTCCGTCGCTATACGTTACATCGGCAAACTGCTTGTAATATATCTTTTCTGCAAGAAGATCCCTTACGTTGAGCTTCAGTTCCAGATGCTCGCCGAATTTCTTAGCCAGCGAGAAATCGATGGTATTGCGGGGCATCTCGTAGCTGTGAGGCACTCGGGCGTTGGAGTCATCGCCTGTGCTTCCCTCGCTTCTGCCCACACCGATGATTCGCTTGCCTATGCGGTTGTAAAGCAGGGCGATATCCATCTTTAATGGCTCGTTCTTATAGAAGATGCCGGTGTTGATAAGGTATGGTGACTGACCCTGCATCGGTCTGTCTTCTTCCTTCGCTCCCTTCTCAAACTGAACCTTGCTCTTGATGAGAGCACCGTTAAACGACCAGCTGAAATCCTTCAATCCTATGAATCCGAGATTCTTTCTGATATCCAGCTCCACACCATAGTTGTTGGCACTTTTTGCATTCTTGTAAGAGTAAATCAGGTCTGTGCCACCAGCCACCGTATAGATCCACTCGATAGGAGAATCGAAGTGCTTGTAGAAGACTGCCAGCGAAATGAGCTCTCCACGGGATGGATACCACTCATATCGCAGGTCGAGGTTATCGACATAACAGTTCTTCAACTCAGTGTTTCCCTGCACATTGCTGGCAAGGTCGAAGTCGTAATACACCGACGACGATACTTCACGGAATTCCGGGCGGTTAATACTGCGGCCATACGACAGTCGCACCTGGTGCTGGTCGCTGATCTTATATGTTGTATTGAGAGATGGAAAAACATCATCGGTCTTGTAATGACGGCTCGATTCACTCTTCTCGTAGTCACGGGAATTGGAGATGAGTTCCATATCATTATGCTCGAAGCGGACACCGGCGTGGATGCCGAGTTTGCCAAAGGGGAGAGACAACGCCAGGTATCCTGCGCCTAAGGTGTTGTGTCCGCGGTAGTTGTTGCGCATCTGCTTTTCCTCCAGAAGATACAGCTTGTCGTAACCCATGTTTGCCTCGCTGGAGAGCAGGGTTGGGATGTCGCTGTGGCGGAAGTCGGATGGCAGGTTGTTATCTGAAACATTCCAGTTGTAGATGAAGTTGCGGGTCTGGTATTCTCGGCTGCGATACTCCCCGTAGGCACCCACTTGCAAGTCTGGCTCAAAGTTGCCAAACTTGAAGTGGTGCTTGTCATTTACACCAAGAGAGAGAATGTGTTCGTCGAGTTGAGTCCACTCGCGGGATATGTCGTTGCCGGTGCTCAGGGCATAAACGCCCGATTCTAGAGCATCGTCGATGAGGTATCTACGACGGTCAGGCAAATGGCGGTTGGCATACGCATACCCGATACTCCAGTCAAGGGCATCGCTAGTGAAGGTGTGCTTACCGGTAAGCTGACCGTTATATGTAGTTCTACTGCGGTAGTAATACTCTGCGCTTCGCTCCAGGTTCGACTGGGCGCTCACGCCATCACGCCAGGTATATCGGCTGGTAGCCAACTGGTTGAAGATGTTCTTGAGCTGATACTTGTGATTGCCGTCCTTGGAAAGGAAGGTGAAGTTGAGCATTGCTCCGAGTCTCACGTTATTATTATACTGATCGTCAATAGAGTGACGAAGATAGTTTGGCTTGTCGTTTGCCGCATCATAGATGCCATAGAGATTGTTCTCCATGTTCTCGTAGGTGCGGTATTCGTTGGTATAGTTCAGGGCGGCGAGCATGCCGAGTGTTCTTCCGCCGAGCATCCAGCGCTGGTTCAGGCTGGCTGCCAGTTTCAAGTCGCCCAAAGGCTTCTTGTTCTTGATGAGCCAATCATTATTGAATCCGTTGCCCAAGAGCGAAGTAGCATAATCGCCCACTGGTTTTCCGTTGGCATCGAGCTGTGGATTCAAGTCAGCATGGATGCCCCCATTCAGGTTTCTCAAGCCATTATCGAACCCAAGGAAATCGGTTCCGGAACCTTTTGAGTAAGAAAAGTCCTTGAAGGCAGAAGATGTATTCCAGTTTCCGCCCACGGCGATGTTGAAACTGTTTTCTGCCGGAATCTCCTTGGTGTTGACGATGATGAAACCGCCTGAGTAATCAGCGGGATATTCAGCCGTTGGCGATTTCACGATGGTAAGGTTGTCAATCTGCGAACTTGGGATGATGTCGAAGGAGAATGCCCTGGAATCAGCCTCAGAACTAGGCACTGCTCCTCCGTTCACCCACACATTGTTGTAGCGCTGTGACAATCCGCGAACCATCACGAATTTATCGTCTATGAGGCTCACGCCTGGCACTCGGCGTATCACCTCACCCGCATTCGTATCCTGAGTTCTGGATATTTCCTGTGCCGAAACATTACTCACGATGACGGGACTGCTTTTGACCACCTGTATCATTGCCGCATCCGTATTACGCCTTTCCACTGCGGTAACGGTCACCTCTTTCAGCTGCTGTTCATCAGGTTGCAGCGCGATCACCTGGTCTGCGTCCTTCGCCTGAACCCCGTCAATTTTTTGAGTCTTATATCCTACATAGTTAATATATAGTGTATATTTCTTTTCTTTATCCAATCCATCGATCTGGAAGTTTCCGTCGATGTTGGTGATAGCCTTCACGTTGGTTCCATCCACAGTGACGACTGCACCGATGAGTGTCTCTTTCGATTTTTGGTCGATAACCACACCCTTAATCTGTTGCGCCCACGTTGGCATGCTAGCCGCCGAGAGCAATCCTAATACAATAATTCCCCTTTTAGCATTCATAACCTATATCGTTTGATTACGGTTGCAAAGGTACGGCAGTATTATTACATTGCGATTGCGATGAGATTGAAAGGCATTGACGAAGCTGCGACAATGGTGTTACGGTTGCAATAACTAAAGATATTTAAATATTTAACCCGATATTTGGAGATAAATAAAGGAGTCCACTTTAAAAAGTAGTTTTTGGTTCTTTTTCCTACAAAATACCATTTGATTATCAGATGGTTACGTACATATAAAGATATACTATTTATGAGAGAACGCCAAAAAAATCCGTAGCCACATTGACTACATTTGAAGAATTTCATGACTTTTACCATTATTCTTTAATACGATAACATTAAGATACAAATACATAATAATGGTTGCTGACCTGTGATGTAATAATGGAAAAACACAAATATTTTACATCCTCAAAAACTCCGTGAATCGTTATATTCTCGGGCAGGTGCAGCTGTGATAGAGATTTACTCGACGTGTTTCGATTTTTATCGTTAAAAATACCCGGGTCATAACAAAATCTTTTATTAATTGAATATCAGATGGTTAAGCACTTTAAAAAGTGTAACTGCTAACGATTTAGAAACGAGCTATATTCTTTTTCTTTCACAACCTTGTAATATACAAAGAACGCTTTGATTACAGGTACAAAGATAAATTGAAATTCTGAAATACAATTATTTTTGCTCATTTTTTCACTTTCTTTAATGGATATCCTTAGCAAGTCTTTTATTACTTTACCTACTTCAAGGTATTGCAAATATACACCGATTTTCGTACCTTTGCAGCCGATTTTGAATATTCAAACCAAGATGAGGCTACGATATGCTTATGTGTCTGTGCTTTTGCTCATGTCCTTCTCAACAATAGCAAATGTATGGGCATCGTCTTCCCTTTCTCCTGACGGAAGGGCTTTCTCTTATGCTGTGTCGAGTGATACAGTAAGGGAGAGTCGTGCCTTGTCAGAGGGCGATGGCGACTCTGTGGAAATGCAAAAAGAAGATTCCATCTTTAAGACGCTCAACCTCGGCGAAGTGGTGGTTACTGCTGCCATGAAGGAGGTGGAGATGAAGGGCGATACCACGGTTATCAATGCCAATGCTTTCCAGACTCCCGAAGGAGCATACCTCGAAGAACTCTTGAAGCGAGTGCCTGGATTGGAATACGAAAAGCAGAACAAGACGATGACCTACAACGGTCTTCCCATCCATGAAATCAATGTCAATGGCGAGAGTTTCTTTGGCGGCAACAGCACCCTCGCCCTCGAAAACCTGCCAGCCAAGTTGGTGAGCAAAATCAAGGTGTATGACAAGCGGAGCGAACTGGAGAAAATCACCAAGGTACGCAAGGGCGGCGAAAACTATGTGCTCGACTTGCAGACCAAGCGAGAGTTCAACGGCACGCTGATTACTTCGGCTGGCATAGGCAGGGGCAACAACGAAAAGAAGGAAGCCGAGTTAATATCCAACCTCTTCCGCCAGACTGGCGATAACATCTCCGTGATAGCTCGAAGTGGCAACCGATACATGACTTCTCGCTATCCCGACAACCGACAGGACAACGTGGCGATGAACTTTGCCAAGAAGTTCTCCAAGCGATTCACCCTCTATGGCAACATGATGTACAACCATTATGCCAGTGGCAACGAGAGCACCCTATATAGCGAGCAATATCTCACCACAGGCAACCGTTACCAGAACTCGGCATCCACCAGCACCAATCGCAACACGATGGGCAATGGTTCGTTGGGCATGAGGTGGAGCTTGGATGACAAGACCTATTTTAATATAGGTGGAAACTTCAGCAAGTCGAAGAGCGACAACACCAGCGACAGCCAGCAATCCACCTCTTCAGAAGGCGATGAGCGTATCAACAGCATCACGAGAAATTCGGATTCGAAGAGCGACAGCCATTCGTTCTCCGTCAATGCCGACATCACCCGAGTGTTCAACGACAAGGGTACGAGCATCAGTCTCACGGGTAGTTACTCCGACAGCAAGAGTACCAACGAGTCACATTCCCTTTCCGAGACCACTTACTATCAGTTGGAGAGCAGTCTGGGTGGCGATTCCGTGCTTTATCGCAACCAATACCAGCACTCCCCCTCCACCAATCGTGCCTATTCCGTAGGTATCAACTTGACGCAACCCTTGGCTGAGAACTTGCGCCTGCAACTCGGTTATCGCTATTCCGCCAACCGACAGGTGAGCGACCGAAGTACTTACGAGAGCGAGGTGTATATGGATAGCCTAAGCAACCACACCCTGAGCAAGACCATTACCCACGACCTCAGCCTCTACCTCAATTATGATGGCAAGCAATGGGAGGCAAATGCAGGAGTGTTGATGCAGCCCGAGCGCAGGAGTCTTGACCAAAAGACCGGCTTGCTCCACGCCGACACGGTAAGGACGAGTGTGAACTGGAACCCACAGTTGAATGTGTCATGGCATCGGGGCAAGACTCGCTTCGAGCTGAATTATGATGGCAGCAGCCGACAGCCAGACCTTGGCAGTTTGGTTTCGCTGACCGACAATAGCGACCCATTGCACGTTACTCATGGCAATCCTTCGCTCAAAACGGCTTATAGCCAGAACTTTCGGTTGATGGGAAGGAACACTCGCCTCGGTCTTTCGTGCGATGTTAATTTCAGCAACACCTATAACAGTCAGACGCAAGCCGTCTTTTACAACCTTGCCACTGGTGGCACGGAGACTTATCCTGTGAATGTGAATGGCAACTGGAATATGCGTGCCAGTCTTCGCTATCAGAAGCGATGGAAGAAGCGGTTCAATCTCTCCGCTCGCACAGGTGCCAACTTTAGCCAAAGTGTAGCTCTTGTGAATGAGGGAAAGAGCGAGGAGCCAGACCGCAGCGTCACCCACAATACGTCGTATAATGCCAACCTTCGCTTGGGTTATCAGCCGAAATGGGGAGGCTTCGACTTGCAGGGCGATTGGCGTTATCGCCATGCCACCAACCAACTCCGGGGTACATCCAACTATACCCGAAGCTATAACTTTTCGCTGAATACTTACGCAGAACTTCCTCTTGGCTTCCAAGTCAAGAGCGATGCTGCATACTCTTTCCGTAACGGCACCAACATCAAAAAAGGCGAAGACGACCAAGTGGTTTGGAACTTAGGGGCATCTTGGCGATTCCTCAAAAAGAAGCAAGCCGAGCTTTCGCTCTATTGGTCAGATATTCTCAGCGACAAGAAAAACTATTATCGCAATGTTACGGCGACAGGATTGACGGAAAGCCGTACCTCACAAATTGGAAGCTACTTCATCATCAGTTTTAAGTATCGGCTGAATAAGCAACTGTGAAAAACATATTGAAAATCTTAGATATGTTATGATTTCTCAACAAGACAGATGAAAAACCCTATAAATCATAACAAATTACTATTGCAAATTTCATTATTTTTAGGTATTGCACATTATTTTATAAATATGTACCTTTGCCGCCACAAATTAAGGGTAATATTTTATATTAATTATAAACATTTAAAAGAATAATAAAACAATGAAGATTTTTAAGAATTTCATCGGTCTCGCTGCCCTGGCACTCTGCCTCGGTTTCGCTTCTTGCAGCAGTGACGACGATGCACCTTCTTATAGCAATATGGCTGTAAGCAACTCAGAGTTGATGACTATCCTCAAAGCTAAGGGATACCAGTTTGATGAAAATGGCAAAATGCTCCTTGACGACAAAGCCAACAGCACCACATCTCTCGACCTTTCAGGCACAAAGGTTGATACCGCTGCCTTGAAGGAACTTTCTGTTTTTCCTAATTTGAAAGAGTTGAACCTTAGCAGCAACGGCTATGGTGAGACTTTCGACTTTTCAGTTCTCCCTGCTCAGATTACAGGCATTGACCTCACAAATAACGACATTTACAACTACGATAACCTCGTAAAGGTAACAGTAGAGGAAAATGGCGATGAGACAGTGGAGAATGTTCACAATATCACAAAACTTTATTTGCCAGAGGAAGCTAAGTATAATATTGCTCAACTTATGCGTTTCTATCGTCAGAATAAGTCTGCCATTGATGGTGGTACGATGGATGTTAAGATGCAGAATGAGGATGGCGTTTCGGAAAAGTATAATACTTTGAGAGAAGTGCCAGATGCTAATCTTAGAACTTATTTGAAGAATAAATTTTCTGATTTGTTTAATGGAGACAACATAGATATAAGCAAACACCTTGGCAATGAGCAGAAGTCTTTGGCAGTTGCTATTATGGAAAGTGACAATGTTGAAAATTTTGAAGGCTTACAATATCTTGTAGATAATCCTTATTGGGAGGGAACATCTCTAGCTTTGTTCTGCAATGAAGGTAGCGAAGGTACTTTGTCTTATATAAAAGTAGGTTCTACACTTAGTACACTCATTCTTCAAGGAATAAAGATAGATAATTTAAATTTGACATCTGCAAATGGTCTTTACCTTATAAGAATGATTGATATTCAGAACTTAAAAGATTTAAATATCAGTAAATCTTCTGTATGGGGACAAAGAAGCAAAGAAGTTGAAGGTGACGAAATGGTTGGAAGCTTTTTGTCTGTTTACAATTGTCCTTCTTTGGAAAGTATTACTCTTCCAAATAAAAAAGAGTTGAAGGCAACTTACTTGGATGTTGAAGTTTTGCCATCATTGAAAGTTTTTGATATGTCTAATATCGTTATGCTTGGTAGCCTATTAATCGGTGACCTACCTACATCATACGATTTAGTTTATCCTAACCTCACTGTATTCTATAATTTCGACACATCAATGGAACCTACTACACAATTTACATGTTCAAAAGATACATATAACAGAAATTCTACAAAAGAATTTATTGATAAATATTATAAGAATGCAAATCCACAAAAAATAAGTTATTACAGAAGATTAAATTGCTCTTTAAACAAGGGCTATAATTGGACAAAATAAATTAATAAAAAAGTTTAACAAATTTAATTTAAAAACAATGAAGAAAATTTTCGGTTTAGTAGTAATGGCTATGAGCATGCTCTTCGCAGCAAATGCTATGGCAAGTACAAGTGTTGAGTCTGTAACTGCTGTTACAAGTGTAGCAGACTATGAGGGTGATTACGTTGGTCAGATTAGCAACGTTACAATGAATGGCAAGAGTTATGATCCAGAGAGTGCAACATTTACTCTCGAGGGTAATGTTTTGTATTGTGATTTCCCACAGATTGGCAAAATGCCAGGAACCATTGCTGTCGAGTTGCCTGTCACTGTTGATGAGACTACTGGTAAAATTACAGCTAAGAAAGATGCTGTTGCAGGAACATTGACTTTGAAGATTGGTGGTATAGTCAAACTTTATCTTGATTCTCTGACCAATGCGAAAGTAGAAAATGGCACATTGGAGTTTGATATGGAAGTACACGGTACTTATCTTTCAATCATTAAATTCCCTGCTTCTTTCCATTTTAAAGGAACTTTAAAGTAATCTTATAATATACGTATGCAGTAGCCTTTATTCACATATTGGCTACTGCTACAGTTTTGTATTGACAATGAAAAGTATTAAATTTTTTACTCTTGCAATCTTAGGAATTTTTGCTTTGTTTGTTTCTTCATGCAGTAGTGATGATGATTTAAATAAAGAACCACCTGCAGAAGAATATGTAACAAAGGCAAAAGACATTCTTAACGGGGATATAGTTTTATCCACAAAGGCTACCATGAGTGGAGTTGATAAAACTCATTTGGCAAGTGGTTGTCCAACCAAGTTTAATTTCACTTGGAAAGAGGATGGTTCTATGACTCTTTCACTTGTTGATTTTACAGTAGGCACTATGCCTTTTGCGGTAACATTCAAGTGTAACACAAAGTTCATGAACCTCAATTCATGGGATAAGTCAGAACGTCCAGAAGCAGGTTGGGTTAAATTCCAAGGTAAAGATGGCAATGTTACCACTAATGGTGATGATCCAAATGATTGCCAAACAGGAAGTGGAGCATCTGTTGATGGTTATCTGAATGTATTGACAAATCAGATTGAGTTTATTGTAAACTACAATATGATGAATGTACGCACAGAAACATTCCAGCAGACTATTGACAAAAGTCGCCTTAACAATTTTAAGGCGGAGTTTGAGCAATATGAGAAAGACCTTGCACAGTGGAAAAAAGAAAATGGTCAAGGATAACTTTTATATTGTTCATATAATCAAAGAAAGAGGGGTATGCCCAGACATATCTCTCTTTCTTTTTGCAAGTGAAAAATGAAAGGATAAGATATAAGCCATAGCGAGGCTGAAATATCGTGTAAGGATTTGGAAAAAATAGAATGACAATATAAATGAAGACAATTAGAAATGTAATGCTTATCGGCTTGCTGCTGATACTCGCCCTCCCTGTCGCAGCGCAGCGAAAGGTGAAGTTTGGTATCTTCGACAAAGCCACTGAGCAGCCAATCATCGGTGCAGTCATCACCTACGCCGACAACGAGAAATTGAAATCGCCACAGCGTATTGTTACCAACATGGATGGTGAGGCTACCATCTCGGTGCCTCAGAGTGACAAGTGTTATTACCAGGTGGTATCCGTGGGCTATAACCCTCTGAGGGGAACCATCGGAAGCGTCAGCTCCCTCAAGCTCTTCATGACAGAAGACGTGATGAAGGTGAACGAGGTGGTGGTTACAGGTTCCCGCACTGCCCGACCAATCAAGCTCTCGCCAGTGAGCACGCAGGTGATTGGCGGTAAGGAACTGGTAGATGCAGGCTATGCCGACCTGACCAAGGCTCTGCAACAGGAGACCCCGGGTATGAATATCCAGAAGGTGGGGTTCGGCAACGAAATCTCCATGCAGGGCTTGGATGCCCGCCACGTGCTCTTCCTACAGGATGGTGAGCGATTGACGGGCGACATGGCGGGTAACCTCGACTATGAGCGATTCAACCTCCATGCCATCGACCGCATTGAAATCGTGAAGGGTGCCAGCAGTACCCTCTATGGAAGCCGTGCGTCGGGTGCCGTCATCAACCTCATCACCAAGAAAACTACCAAACCTATCGACATTCAGGCTGGTGTACGCTGGGGACAGATGAACGAGACCAACTACAAGAATCCTTCCAAGAAGGACTTCCTGTATATGTTTGAGAAGAATGCCGACCGCCCGAACCTGCAGAGCTGGGTATCGGCAGGATTCAATGCAGGCAAGGTGACCTCGCAGACGGATGTGTGGTATTCTTCGAGCGATGCCTTCTACATGTACCAGGCGGAGAACGACAAGAAGGTCTATACCCAAGAGGCGAATCCTTGGCTCGACCACGACGTGACCATAACCAGCGTGGCTTCCCGTCCGCCAATGAGCATCGAGGGTACAGAGCATATCTCGGTATCGCAGAAGGTATTCTACGACCCTTTCAAGAACCTGGAGATTCTTGCCTACGGTAGTGCGTTCTATATGAATACCTACGACCTCATTCAGGATATGACTTTCAGTCAGGCGCGTGACTGGACGGCTGGAACCAAGATTAAGTACTCCTTCAAGGATTGGTTCAAGATTACCGCCTCCCTTCATGGCGACTTCTACGACCGCTTCAAGCGACATGAGCGTATCGACGAGCGTACCAAAGTGTATAAGAGCCGTATCTTCCAGCCTCGCCTCTCCATCACCTCGCAGAAGTTCGAGGGCCACGACCTCATCCTCGGTATCGAGCACCTGAGCGATGACCTGACGAGCGACCGGTTCAACGGCGATGCCTCCCACATCATGCGCACCCGCTCGCTGAAAGAGACGGAGGCTTTCCTGCAGGACGAGTGGACGATGAACGACCACTGGATGGTTTCGGCAGGTGTGAGAACCAACTTCAGCCGTGCCTTCGGACTGATGGCGATGCCTAAGATTGCCTTCAAGTGGAGTCCTTCGGAGCACTGGGCATGGAGAGCCAACTACTCAATGGGCTACCGTTCGCCAAGCATCAAGGAGCTGTTCTTCAACTGGGACCACCTCGGCATGTTCATGATTAAGGGTAACGAGGACCTGAAGCCTGAGAAGAACAACTACGTGAGCCTGGGCACAGAGTACTCGAACGATAACTTCTTCATCTCGGGCAATGTGTATGGCAACTTCTTCCGCAAGAAGATAGAGGGCGTATGGCGCATCTACGAAATGCAGTACAATTTCGAATATACTAATCTGTCGAAGCAGAACCTCATCGGTTTGGAGGCCATCATGCGCTGGCACTTCCTCAACCATTTCACGATGAATGCCACTTACAGCTACGTGAACGTGAGCAAGACGGATGGCATCCAGGTGAACACCACTTCGCCTCATGCTGCTACGGCGAGCCTCGACTATAAGTACAACAAGAAGAACTACCGACTGGGTGCCACCTTCTCGGCAAGCTACATGGGTGAGAAGAAATTTGATGTGCAGGACCGACTCTCTGTAAACGGTGAGAGCCACGATGCCTACTTCCGCTGCCAGTTGCCTCAGTATGTATTGTGCAACCTGTCGGTGATTCAGACCTTCTATAATAAGGTAAAGGTAACGGTGGGTGTGGATAACATCTTTAACTACGTACCAAAGACCCTGGGTTCGGGCATCACCATGTTTAACGTGCCAGCCACGGCAGGAGCCAAGGCGCATGTGCAGGTGGAAGTGTTGGTAGATGAATTGGTAAAAGCATTTAGAAAGAAAAGATAATGAAGAAAGCATTACTATATATAATAGGTATGGCAGCCGCAATGACGAGCTGCGTATCTTATGAGGCTGAGGACTTCACAGGTCATACCTTGCCCCGAAAAACAGGCTATAGCACGGGTGTTACGAACGACTGGCTCTATTTTGACCTGAAGACAGGACATCGCTATAATGTGCTGAATCCTAACCAGAGTGTCATCGCCTTTATTGATGGAAAGCCAATAGAGGAGTATTTCCATTATAAAGGTACTGCCAAACTCGTAAAGTATTGGAGCGAAGGTGTACAGAAGAACATCTTCGAGGATGCAGAGCGTGATGCAAACGGCGATACCATCTTTACCAAGAATCAAGCTACAGGCAAGTTAACCTATAAGACGGTGAAGCGCCAGGCAAGCAGCATTATGGTGATGGAGAACATGGAGGATGACCCCAATACGATGGCTTATCCTGCTACGGAGTGGGATCTTGCCTTTGACGGTTACCAGCTGCGAACCAACAGTGGAACAAGCGGCATAGGCAAGGGAGGTGCTGCCGACCTGGGCTATGGCGAATATGACAAGTGGACGAGCAAGGCGCAGGTGGATGCTTATCTGGCAGAACACAACATGACTTTCGCCGTGGATGATTCGGCAAGCGTATATGTCACCATGTCGCAGAACGACTGGAACAAGTATTGCATCGCCAACAAACTGGATATGAACAAGAACCCTTGGTTCGACCCGAACAACGGACCAGCCAAGCAGTTGGTAAGCGGCAATCCGGTACTCGAAAAGGCAATGACCTTCTCTGGTCCACCTCCAGTATATACTCCTTCTTTCCATACCTACGTAATCCGTTCGTGGGATGGTGAAAGATATTACAAACTCCAGATTATCTCCTGGTATGATGCCAATGTGCAGATAGGTGATGAGGGAGGAAGAATCAGTTATTACTTAGATGAATTAAAGTAACTATTAAACATTATGAAACAATTGAATTGGTGGAAATCCATCGCTTCGTTCCTCGTGGTACTCTTTACCATGCCGTTGGGACATGCGCTGATGATGATAATGGATAAGACGATGACTCCTGAAGCTGTGCATTACTCAGCCTTCTTCATGGGGTTGGCAGGTCTTGTCATGGTAGTAATCGGTGTCTTCGTAAAGGGAGACACCAAACAGACTCTTTGGGGACTTTTCGGAGGTCTGCTCTTCTGGACCGGTTGGATAGAATTTCTGTTCCAGTACTATGCTACCCGCTGGGGTACACAGCCGGAGATGGAGAATGGTGAAGTTGTGACTCGCCCTGAATACCTCATCCTCCCTGCCACCTTCGGCATGTGGATGATGGTGATGGTACTCTACATCTTCTCAACCAAAAACGGATGTAACTTCATCAACTGGTGGCAGCGTGTTCTTTTCCGTTCCAGCAAGAATAAGATTGCCGCCCGTCCGATGACACATCATACCAGTATCGTCACCTTCATGGAACTGAACATGATTCTCTGGACCAGCTATCTCCTGTTGATGTTCTGCTACGACAAGAATTTCCTCGGCGACCATCATCCTGTAACTTCGGTTGTTGCCGTAGCTTGTCTGATAGGTAGTTTCTTCATCTTCCGAAAGCAGTTGCGTTTGAGCACATGGGGAGCCAATATCCGTATGGCTATCGCAACGGTTGTCGTGTTCTGGGTTCCAGTGGAAGTGCTTGGTCGCCTTGACTTTTTCAAGGAGATTTGGATTGAGCCGGAGAAGTATACAACCCAGATGATTTGCATCCTCGTGGCATTCGTGGCATTGCTCGTCTATATCATGTTTGCAGCTCACAAGAAGAAAAGCCATGAGTAACAAGAAACTATATTGGTGGAAATCCATCGTGTCGATGGGCGTGATATTGGGAAGCATGCCCATGGTTCACTTGGTGGCACGAGTATTGAAGGACAACTACGACGGCACGCAACTGTTGGGTGCTGGCATGGCTGTGGGATTCGTGGGCTTGGTGATGGTGGTGGTCGGTGTTTTCGTCAAGGGACAGACTCGCCAAACCTTGCTCGGACTTATCGGTGGCATGTTCTACTGGACGGGTTGGGTGGATTTCCTCTTCATGTATTATGCCCATCGTTGGGGAACACATGCCGAGATTGACCCCACAACGGGAGAGGTGTTGAGCCGACCTGAATATCTTCTGCTCCCTGCCACCTTTGGCTTGTGGGCAATGGTGATGTTGCTCTACATCTTCTGTTCCCGAAATGCCTGCAACTTCCTCAACTGGTGGCAGACGCTCTTCTTGGGGAAGAACAAGCGACTCATCGCCGCTCGCCCGATGACACGCCACACCAGCATTGTTACCTTCATGGAAATCAACACAATGCTCTGGACTTGCTATCTCCTGCTGATGAACCTCTACGATCCTCAATTGTTTGGTCGTGAGAGTCCAGTCACCTTCGGTGTAGCCTTCGGTGCCTTGCTTTCCGCCCCATACGTATTTCGCAAGCAACTCCACTTGCAATCGTGGGGAGCAAACATCAGAATGGGTACGGCAACGGTCATCGTGTTCTGGATAGCGGTAGAGGCATTTAATCGCACGGGCATCATCGGGAAGCTCATTGCACATCCGAGCGAATATCCTTGGCATTGGGTGATAATGGTGATAGAACTTTGTTTCTTGGCAGGAAAGATTGTCAAGGATGCGAGGGCGAAGAAAGAAAAGAAATAAGATAGATAATCAGATAAGGAAATCAATGAAGAAAGGAACTTGGAGAAAACAACATAAATGGCTTGGTATCGGCTTGAGCTTCTTCATGCTGATGTTCTGCGTGTCAGGCATCCTGCTCAATCATCGTTCACTCATCAAGGATGTGAACGTGAGCAGGAAGTACCTGCCAAGTCGTTATGAGTTTCAGAAATGGAATGGCGGTTTGCTACGAGGCACGCTTGACATTGGCAAGGATTTAATGGTAGATTCCATGAGGAATGTGGATTCTTGTCGCCAACTGTTGCTTTATGGCAATGGTGGCATCTGGCTTACCGACTCCAAGGCTTCCTACTTCAAGGATTTCAATGAGGGGTTGCCAGAAGGTGCCGACTATAGGCAAATCAAAAATGTCATAAGGCTTGATAATGGAAGGATATTTGCAGTCTCACCTTTCGGGCTTTATCGCTATGGAGTGCATAACAAATGGTATAAGGTGAATATGTCACTGGAGGATGAGGAGAAATTTACGGACATCGCTTCGCATGGCGACACCCTTGTAGTGCTCAGTCGTTCCTTTGTCTATACCTCGCTTCCTCCTTATAAGACTTTTAAGCGCATTCAACTTCATGCGCCAAAGGATTATGACGGCAAAGTAACTGCCTTTCGTACCGTTTGGCTACTCCATAGTGGAGAACTTTTCGGAATAACAGGAAAGATTGTGGTTGATGCCATAGCCATTATTCTTGTGGCTCTCTGTATTACGGGTATTGTCTTTTGGCTGAGACCGAAGCGAAAGGCATTACTGCAAACCTCGCTTCATCTGCATGACAGAATCGGGCGATATACTATCATACTTGCGCTCTTGATTGCACTGACGGGTTGGTGTCTCCGCCCTCCTGTGATGATAGCATTAGTGTTAAGCAAGATTCCGTCTATCCCAGGCACAACACTCAGAAGCAAGAATCCTTGGAACGACAAGCTCCGCATAATTCGTTATGATGAGAGCTGCCATGATTGGCTATTATCCTCATCGGAAGGATTCTATTCATTGAACATCAAAAATGCTACAGTGAAAGTTATTACTTCTGTTCCACCTGTCAGCGTGATGGGATTGAATGTATTACAGAAAGATGCAAATGGTAGATGGCTTTGCGGTTCATTTAGCGGCTTGTTTGTTTGGGACAGACGACAAGGAACTGCTACCGATTACTTTACGAACAAACCTGCACCGAATGAAGCAGGAGCACCATTCGGAAAGAAAGCTGTCGCAGGTATGAGCCAAGACTTTTCCACCCCTGTCGTAGCGGAATATTACGAGGGAACAAACTTTGCCCCTCAACCTTCGAGTATGAACCAACTTCCGATGTCGCTTTGGAATGTGGCATTAGAGGTGCATAGTGGCAGAATTTTCATTGGAACGATAGCCACATACATATTCATCTTTGTTATGGGCATTCTTGCGTTTTGGTGCTTGTGGTCGGGCTATAAAATTAGGTTAAAAAAGAAATAATATTGCACAAAATCCAATTCTCATTAAATGCGAAAACAAACTGATGGTGGCGAGGTAAAAATACATAAATATTGGAGTTTATATACGTTTTTTAATGTATTGCACCTTATCTTTGCTTATCGGAAATCATCCATAACCAAAGTAATAGAAATAGAAAATGGCAAAGAGCAAAAAAGACTTTACATTACTTCTCATTGCGCTCTTTTGCAGTTCTTTGGCTCATGCACAAAAGCAAGTTCCTGCAGAACGGAAAGATTCCATTGACAATGGAAGTAATATAATAAAGATAGTTGGAAATCATTCCAACAAGGGTGCGGCCAACAACGCCCTTGACGTGTTGAGTGGTCAGGCTGCTGGTGTCAACGTGACATCCAACGGTCTGGATCGTATGGCTATGCTCAATAGTGTGCGAGTACGTGGTACAACCTCCATCATCGGAGGCAATGACCCTTTAGTGCTGATTGATGGTGTCACTTCTGACGTACTTACCCTATCAACCATCTATCCTGCAGACATCGAGAGTTTTCGTATATTGAAGAATGCTGCGGAGACCGCCATGTATGGTTCACGTGGAGCGTCTGGTGTTATAGAGGTGAAAACCAAGAAAGGCACAGGAAGAGGATTCCAAATCTCGTATGATGGTAATGTGGGTTTTGAGCAGATGTACAAACATCTGGAGATGCTCAATGCTGCTGAATATGTTGCAACGGCAAAGGCATTGGGTATCTATTGCAACAACGGAGGTTTCAGAGAGGGAAAGTACGTATTTTTTATAAGTAATTGAGAATGAGATAAGTTTTTATCTCATGAAAAGAAGAGGTTACGAATTAGAAATAAACAGAATGTAGCATCCTGCTGTGATTTGCATAACCATCCAAAGAACTCTTTCGGTTGCAAAGGTACGATATTTAATCGGGGATAAAGAATGTTTTAAGATTTTTTATCCCCGTTTTTTTGCTTGGGTAAATCTGTTTTTATTAAACCATATTCTTCTCTATTCTTTGCTATTTCCATTTCAATCCATTCAAACATATGTGGCAAGGGTTCCTGTTTTTTGAATGGTCTATTTCGTTTGCATATTCTCATCCTTTCGTGTGTTTTGTATAAAAGTCAGCCGTCGTCGAAGAAAGACAGTCCTCGTACCTCAGACTAACTTCCTCCGACTATGGCACGGCAAGAAAAATCCTTGACAGTATGCCTTGAAATGCTTCAAGACTATACTGCCAAGGACTTTTCTTTGTTTGCCGTGCTGACAACGGCTGACTTTTACAGCCACAACTCGCAGTTCCATTTTTATTGCACAATCCAAACGACATGAAACAGTGGCACGCCACCCTTTCATGTCTCAGTAGTACGGCATGAGGAAAAGTGTTTCTTTTTGTCGGTTGCAGGCTAACCGATCAAAAGAAACACCATTCCTTGATTTGCCGTACCATTTTGTTTGCATACTCCAACGCAAGAAAGAAGTCATTGATGTAAACCTCAACGACCACTTTCATGCTTGGCTGCACAGCCTTGGAGAAAACCCGATGCAAGAAGCATGGACAAGCCATACTCTTCTTTCACCGGAATTTTTCTGAAGGATGTGCCATTCTTGTATGCGATTCCCATTTTCCTAAAAACATTTGCAAGACTGTATTTGTATCCATTTCTCAGAAATGAGTATGCGATAATCGTGCAGTCCAAAAACTTCCGTGAAGTTTCTATTTTCATTTGCCGCTCTGATTTTCTTTCCTCCACAAGGTCTTTCCTTTTGGCATCAACCGTTATCGTGCAGGTGCAAAGATATGGCAGCGGGCTTTGGAAATAAAAGGTCGAGCCTTCGGTTTTCGAAAAAATCTCCACACCGTTGGGTAGTATTTTTCCGAAAAACCTTGTATTTCCAGCCTCGCCGCCCTTGAAAGGCACCTGAAACGAAACGACCGATGCGACAGGAAGACGCAAAAAAAAATGTCGGAAAAGGGAGCGACAAAAAGGTGAAGAAACGAGAACTTCCCTTCAGTTCCTGGAACCGCAAATAAATTTAATTCAAGGCTATATGACAACAAACATCAACATAACACAGACTTGGTGGAGATTACTCTCCGCAGTCGGCTCAACCCTCATCACTTTGGTGGCTTGGTTGGGATATATGGCTCTCTGCATGGTCGGTGAAGTCATATTGGGAATTGTGAAGTTCATCTTCGGCATCATCATTTCCATTCTTTCTATGGTGGTACTGATTGGAACATTCATTTGGTTATTGACACTTTAAGCATACAAGAATATGGGAACAAAAAGACATTCAAAGACAGCATCACAGCAGTGCAGATATTATGAGGTGGACAACATCTTTGAGTATATGGTGGACACATACATCAATGGTAACATCACATCATTCAAGGACATCTACCGAGAGTTGAACAAGGGCGCAAGACGTGATTTTGTGGACTTCATCTTCAACGAGGTGAACCCTAAATACACGATTGAGCTAATCAAGCAAACCATTTAATGAGCAAGCGATATGAACAGAAGCATTGAAGCGATACCTACATGGTCACTCTGCTACATCATCAACGGCGATGCAAGCGGACTGACAGACGAGGAAATCCGTATGGTGGACGAAGCCATGCGCAAGAACAATATAGAGATAGTAAGTCCAAGATACAACGAGGACATGTGTACAGAACCTTACTTCAGCCATTATCCGTTCTTCGGACTGCCTACAGAAGTTGAGGACTGCGACATCATCTATCACGAGTAACAACCCCTTTAACAACATCAGATATGAACACTACAGAATATTTCAAGAGAACCATACAAGCCTATTTGGAGGAGCGTGCTATGGAGGACGAACTCTTTGCAGCCAAGTATGACAACCCCGACAAGAACATAGACGATTGCGTCACCTATATCCTTAATTGGGTACAGAAGAGCGGTTGCAACGGCTTTTGCGATGACGAGATATATGGGCAAGCCATCCACTACTACGAGGAGAAGGACATCGAGGTAGGAAAACCATTGAACTGCCAAGTGTCTGTTAACCACCACATCGAACTCACAGAGGAGGAAAAGGCACAGGCAAGACAGGAAGCCATCCGTCAATATCAGCAAGAGCAGATGAACAAGATGCGTAACAGAGATACCGCCAAGCGCACCTCACAAAGAACGGAAACAGAAGTACACCAACCATCATTATTCGACACGTTATGAAACCAAGAACGAAATATCAGAAGCAAGTCGTAACCTCAAACAAGGGGTTACGACCTATCAAGGGAGCGCAAATGCAATGGGCATTCCGTGAATGTCTTGACCACTATGCCTTTCAGTTGAAGCACGGACAGACCACCTGCATGGACTGCGGACACACTTGGACTACGGACGATGATGCGTACAAATGTGTCTGCCCGAAGTGTAAGGCAAAGTTGGAAGTGCAGCGCACCAAGCGACAGAAGGCAATGTCTTCTACCTATTTCAGCGTACTCACTGAACGTAAGGGACTACAACTTATGCGAGCATATCAGATGAAAGCATACTACCGCAAGGGACAAAAGGCAGACATCTATTGTTGGGAGGTGGCACGCTATTGGATGAACGAGAAAGGCAAGGTGGAGGTTATGGCACGCAAGCGCACAATGGGTATCTATATGGACACGTTCTGCTACGACTCCGACATTGAACTGCGCAAGGACAACACCACCTATCAGCATATTGCTTCATTTCCGGTCTGCCCCGATATGAAAGTCATTCCTCAGATATGGCGCAACGGCTTTGACGGAGCGTTTCACGGCATCGAACCGCTTACATTGTTCAAGGCGATGCTGACAGACCACCGCATCGAAACGATGATGAAACAATGCCGTTACGGACACGTGCGCCACTTCATAGACCATCCACGGCACTTGGAAACTTGTTGGAATGCCTACAAGATAGCCAACCGCAACCATTACCTTATTACAGACATCGGCAAATGGGCGGACTACATCTGTATGTTGGTAGAAATGGGCAAAGACATCAGAAGTCCACATTACATTTGCCCCGACAACCTTGAAGCCGAGCACGACAGAATATCCGATAAAATCAGAGCCAAGAAAGAAAAGGAGCGTACCGAGGAGGAGATACGCAAGGCATTGAAGAACGAGGACAAGTTCAAGGAAATGAAGAGCCGTTTCTTCGGTTTGATGTTCACGGACGGCAATATCGTGGTGAGAATGCTTGAAAGCGTTAGGGAGCACGTTCTTGAGGGCAAGGCGATGCACCATTGCGTAGGCAGCGGTACAAACTACTCTCTCAATCCAGACTGCATCATCTTCTCTGCAAGAATAGCCGAACAAAGGGTTGAGACCGTGGAGTTTTCACTCGAACAGATGAAAGTCGTACAATGCCACGGACTACAGAACAAGGACACCGAGCACCATGCCGACATCATCAACTTGGTGAACAGCAATGCAAGACTTATAGAGCAACGAATGGTTGCAACGACATAAAATCCATATCGGCGGAGCGATGAAAATTCGTTCCGCCACTTTCTTTCTTTTACCTTTGCACCCAGGAATCAAGTTAGGATATTTGGTTAATGGGTGTTAAGGTGAACTATCTTTCTTTCAAGGTATGCCCTTTCTCATGTCATAGTCCTTATATAATCCAGCCAACTTTCTTGATTCCATTTAACTATTAAATGTCAAAATTATGGATAAAGAACTTTACATAGGCGTGGATGTCTCAAAGCAGACTCTCGACCTTGCTTATTATGACGGAGAAAGCATTGATTGGAAGAAAGCCCATATAAAGGTGAGCAACAACAATGCAGGTTTCAAGAAAATTGGTTCATGGGTGGCAAAGGTAAGCAAGGGGGTTGATATAGTCTTGTTCTGTATGGAATATACAGGACTTTACACCCAAAACTTTAGACTGTGGTTGGAAGAGAAACATTATATTTATAGGATGGTGGAACCTCGCAAGATGCATCGCTTTGAGCCAGACTTGGATGATGGACTGCGTTCGCTCGACCGCATCAAGACTGACGAGCTTGATTCTTTCCGCATAGCCATTTACTGTGAGCAGAACCACAGAAAGATTCTTCGCAACCCATCAAAACTTCCTCCTCCTGTATATTTTAAGTTGAAGAGGCTTTTGGCGGAACGCAAGCAGACAGTCAAGCAGTCAGTCCTTTACAAGCAGCAGCTTCATGATATATGTGCGTATGACACAGATTTGTCTGTGGAACGTAAGAATGGGCAACTTAAAACGCTCAATGATGCACTTAAAGGCATAGACAATGAAATTGACATGTACATAAAAGAAGATGCGGACATCAGCAAGAACTTTTCCCTGCTGACATCAATACCTGGTATTGGGCGTGTTGTCGCACTTGAAACCATTGTCTTGACCGAAAACTTCATGGCAATAGATAACCCACGTAAATACGCTTGCTATATTGGTGTCGCTCCTTTCAAGAAAGAATCTGGTACATCTGTGAGAAAAGGCTCGTCAGTCTCTAAGAAAGGTTTTAAACAGGCAAAGGCAGATTTGTCCATTGCCTGTTTGGTTTGCATGCAGCACATTCCGAACATCAGAGATTACTGGGAACGCAAGAGAAAGGAGAAATGCAGTGGAATAGTGTTTAATGCAATCAAGTTTAAGATGATACTCCGTATGTTTGCCGTTATAAAACGAGGTACTCCGTATGTGGAGACGGACAATTATCGAAATGGGAAAAACAAGCAACCAGGAGTGAACTAACAGTGTTTTAAGACCATCACTATACCATGATAGAGTCTCTTGGTTGCTTTTGGCACTACCTTTGCGAGGAATCCTCAAAAGGAAGGAACTCCAGACAGAGGTAGTGAACTTTTTAATCTTAGGCAAAGCCCTTTCCCTTGATATAGTCTCCTCTGCCCGAAATGTCAGACTCAGTGCCTTTTAGGGAATTAGCTGTCCGTCCCAGCTTTTAAAAGATTTGGCTTATCCTGACATAGAGAGTTCCTTTCGTAAAGCGGTGCAAAGATATGAAAAATAAATCATTTGTAGGCATTGACATCTCTAAAAATGTCATAGATGTATCTATATTTCGTGAGGACACCAACATCAAAATGTTCCCTCATGAGGTGTTCAACAACACTCGCAAGGGATTTGGCGATATGTGCTCATGGCTCAAAAAGAGCCGTGTGGTACTTTCCCAAGCCCTGTTTGGCATGGAATTTACAGGTTGCTACTCCTTGGACTTGGAAAAATTCCTCACGTCCAAGAATTACTCTTTCTGTATGCTTAGTACACGTATAGTAAAACATCATCCTATGGGGACAATAGATAAGCGAGACAAGAATGACTCTGCAAAGATAGCTGACTTCCTCTATCGTTATGATGGCACGGAATGTGCCAAGCCATACAAGTTGCCAAGCAAGGCTATGCAACAATTGAAGCAACTTGTCAATGAGCGTAAGTTCCTTGTGGAGCAACGGACAAACTTTATGAACCGAATGCAGATGTTTGAAACGAAAGAGGATTCTGCCATGTATGAGAGCTACATTAAAAAGCTCAATCATGACATTGAGAAGATAGATCAGGAAGAGTGTGAATTAATGTCCAAGGAGGAAGATGTCTTTGACACTTTTCAGAATCTGTTGACGATACCAGGAATTGGTTTTGTCAATGCAACAAACATAATTGCCATCACACGAAACTTTACCGCTTTTGACACAGCTCGGCAATATGCGAGATATGTTGGCGTAGCTCCATGCAGTCACACTTCTGGTACCAGTGTGAAATGGCGTGCCCGACCTTCCGCACACTGTAACGGTCAAGTGAAAGCTGACCTGTCTATGGCGGCATTGAGAGCTGTTGAGTACGATGTGGAAATGCAAATGTTTTATAATCGAAAGTTAGGAGGCAGAAAAGATTCTGATACTAAGCGTAAGGCATTGAATGCCGTCAAGTTTAAGCTCATTCGCAGAATGTTTGCCATAGGCAAACAAAAGAGAAAATGGGAAGTGTTGAACACCTCTGACGACAGAAAGAACTTACATATTGAAAAGTCCAAAGCAAGTGAACTATGACAATGTACCATTGTCTCTTATAGTCTTGTGAGGACAGATACGGATAACTAATTAGGAATCGAGCAAAAAGCTATTAAAAGAAAGAGTTCCGTATCGTTTTTTGTAACAGAAAAGTCAAAAATTGTCTTCTTCTGCTACAGGGGTAGGTATGCCTATATGCTTTCTGGGGGCTATTTTGCTTATTTTAACACAAAAAAGCTCTCAAAAATTTGGTGATGTCTTAGGAATCATGAGCCGAGGAGCGGAAAAGAAAGTGGCAAAGAAACCGTCTTTTCCTTATCTGCGATGCTTGCAAAGAACAAAGGACAGCCCCCAATCAAAAGGACTGTCCTATTTTTATAAAACCTTATACTATGGAGTAAACAAGAGCAGATACTCCATTTTTCTTCTTCGCTCGATGGAAGGCACTATCTTTCCGTTCCACCTTTTGAAGTCCACATAGTCACGATAGATGTTTCTGTTGCCACTTCGCATCTTGGCATACATCCGGCTTTTCATCACCTTTCCACACCCCACATTGTAGGCAAGTGCAGCCAAGAGCAGCGAGTCACGACCGAAGCCACGGAACATGGCGCAGAGCTTTCTGAGGTCAGAGCGCAGCAAGGCATCGGCTTGCCGTTCCGTCATTCTTGGAGAAAACTTCTCGCCAGGCAACAGCTTGTGCCCATATCCGACATAAGGATGGTGCTTCGGTCCGTGCAGACCCTCGTACTTCTTGATGCAGGCGACAGCCAACTCAAAACGTGACACATGACAAACTCGCTTTATCGCCCCTTGCGTCTGGGCAGACAAGCTGCCCGACACAAGAAGCAAGGCTAACAATATCATCAACCTCATACGCTACCGAGTTTGTTGGCACTTCTCGCAAACTCTTCCTCATCGTCAGTATCGTTGAAACAGAACTCCATTTCGTATGACTTGCCGAAATTGTCCTCCACAACCACGGTCAGCGTCTGCGTCTCCGTGCTTGCCGAGGTATAGTAAAGACGGAACTTCCCGTTCTCCAACAGATAGCGGTCGTTTGGCTGGAACACCGTTCCGTTCTCCATTCTCAGCGAACCTTTTCCGTCATGCTGAAAATAGCGGATGGTGTAGATGGTGCCGTCAAACTTTCCCTCCGCCTTCAACTCACAGCGGATTTCAACGGTCTGTCCACGCACAATGTCCTTTGGCACAGGCATCGTCTCCACCTTGAAAGGATACGACTGCTGAATGTCCAGCTCATCGCTGCACGATGAAAGGATTACCGACACGGCACACACGAAAAGGAATGCCAACAAGCTCACTGATTTCTTGATTTTATTGTTCTTCTTCATTGTCTTGATGTTTTTGAATGATTGTTACTTTCTTGTCTTATGGCTCATCAGGTACTCGTTCAAGTCCTTGTAACCTGTGTATAGATGCGAATGGTCAATGACCTTATCGCCATATTGCTTTTGCAGTTCGACACAGGCATTCTCGCCAGCTTCGTCATTGTCCAAGTGACAGTACACTTGTGCATAGCCATCCAAAAGATGATGCACCTTTTGCATATTCGCCACCGAGTTGAGGATAATATGATCCTCACCACGACCTATGCCGAGAATTACGGCAGAGAGGAAATCCATAAAGCCCTCGTACAGATGGCAGACGTTGCTGTTCCTGCCAATGAGAGTGACGTCCTTTGGCGACACGCAACCTTTGAAGAAACGGTTGCGTATCTCGTAGCCACCGCTGTTGTTCTTGAAACCGACAGCAAAGAACTGTTTGCCATTATATCGGTATTCCACCTGGCAACAGAAACGGCTCGCCACGTCAGCCGATATGCCACGCTCACGCAAGTACTGCCTGAGAGCAGGATGGCTCAAAGGCTTTTCCACAATATCACTAAAGGGATTGCTTTTTGCCTTCACAGCCTTTTCCGCTATCCTTTGATAATGCGGAAACGATGTCGGGAAACTGCCACCAAGCGTTTCAGATATGAACTTGGCTTGTGCCACAAACTCATTGCTGTTGATGAACTCCCCTGCGAGGTTGAAGATGTCACCACCTCTGGCGATGCCATAGTCATACCAGACATTCTTGTCCGTTGATACCCGAAGCGAAGGATTGCGGTCATTGCGGTATGGCGCATGATACCAAAGTCCCGAAGCCTTGTGCCTGACAGGCTCAATGCCGAGAATATAGAGAAAGTCCACAATAGGCACTTGTTTGATTTCATTGATGTCCATAGGCTCACTGTTTTAGTTGATGATGAACTTCATGCCGATGCCAAACTGAGTATGGAAATGTCCCGTACTGTTGCCCCAAACAAGCCTTTCCTTAACGGAAGCGGTCAAAGCTATAGCATCCGACAGGTATATTTCCGTTTCCAATGCCACGGCACCGCCATAGATAAACGCTCCCTTGTTCTGCAAGGTCGCTCCGTCCGACATGGTTCTCTTGCCCCAGTTTACGGACTCATAGCCAGCCAGTGCCGTACCTCCGATATAGAACAGCACTGTCTTGCTGTTGTCGGAAAGGAAGTTGTAGGAATAACCGAACTCGCCCGTCATTTGTGCTATTGGAACGGAAGTTTCACGGTAAGGCTGATGTACTTGCAGATATTCCGCCCCATATATCCACTTGTCACCACCCTTGGTATAGCTTGAAAGTCCGAGACCTGCGTAATAGCCAGCCTTGCAGGACTTCTTGCCGTTATATACTCCGTCAGCCATGCCGACCTTTACCTCAATGCCTTTCATCTGAGGAAGACATCTTTGGGCGAATGCCTGCCCTGCGGTGAGGGCAAGCATTGCCATGATTGCAATGTTTCTTCTTTTCATCCGTTACTTCACGCTAAGTTCGTTGATTGTCAAAGCTCGCACCAAGTCGCTGTTCTCCACGACAAACGACTGATGGCGACCGCCTTCCTTCTCGTTCATCTCCACGACAAGCTCCTTGTCGTCAGGAATGGTAAATTTCGGCAAGCAGAACACCGTCTGCTCCGTTTTCTTGCCAGCCACACGCACCACATAGTTGTAGGCACGGACAGGAAGAAGCACCTGCTCCTGAATGGCGGTTCGCTTCGCCACCTTCTTGTCCACCACCTTGAACGTGATATAGTCCACGTCAAACGGCACGTTGCTCTGGTTCTTGATTTCTGTGTGGAAATACAGCAAGTCACTGTGTACATAGATGCCCTTCAAAAGGTACTGGATTCCGAAACGCTTGCTGCCGATGTACTTCACCTTGCGCTTGTTCTCCTTATGGATTGACTTCATGATGAGGTGTACCAGCATGGGACTTTCCTTGCCCAACTCCTTGAGATAAATCTCCTGCGCGTTGTTCGGGCGGTTCACCGCCTCGCCGTCATGGATGAAGTCTGCCATCTCTATATTGAGCATCAGCGGTTCCTTGGCATACTTCACATTGAAGGTGTAGAATGAGCCATCCTCCGTGATGACGCTCATATTGGTCTCTTTCTTGAAGTTCTTCACGGCTGCTTTTACACGGATAACATTCTCCGCACCGTCCGCCTTGCAAGCTATCAAATCCTCTGAACCCAAGTCAACGTACTTGACAGAGGCAGGAAAGAGAATATGAACCGTCTTGTCATAAGTCACTTCCAAACCATGAGGTGGAATCATGCGGTCGAAGGTCAGCTTCTTGGTCAAGCCGTGATAGAGGTTGCTGTTCTCTTCCTTCTGTGGATACACCTCCTTGGTCAAGGTAAGTTTCTCTTCCTGGTCGGAAGAAACATTGCTTACTTGCTCAGTCTTTACAGACTTCTGCGCTTTTTTCTTGCCTGTCTTCTGCGCTGATGCAGTGCAGGCTGCGCCCAGCATAAGGGCGAACATGATTGTTGTCTTCTTCATTTTAGTTTGCTTTTAATTAAACTTTTGGATTAAGTGGTATAAATGTTGTTGCCTTTCGGCTAATCTTCCTCTTGGTAGAGCATGACCCTGTAGCCAGCCTTCAGGTGTATCTTGACGGTACGCATCTTCTTGGAGATATACTGCGACACGCCTTGTATGACACCTTTTCCCAAGTCGGAGGCAAGTTGTGCCCCGGCATTGGAGGATATGTTGATGCTGCTGTTCAGCGAGCTTCCCATGTTGGCACCGACTTCCTTGGCTGCGTCAACCTCCATCGACTTCGGGATGAAGATGCCCTCCTGACCGTCATTGTCATAGACGGCAAGCTCAATCGGGATAATCATGCCGTTGTGCTCAATGGACTTCAAGGCTATGGAAAGCCTTTCGCCTTGCAATCGTGCCACTCCGACAATGACAGAATTTCGTGGTATCTCCCTATTGCCGACACGCATAGATTCCAACAATCTCAACCTTACTGCCTGTCCGTCCGTTATGGTCTGGTTGCCGTGGATGCAGGCAGAAATCGTGTTTTTGTCGGAAACACCACCTCTTCCGATGGCGGTATTGAACCTTGCCGAAGCCTTTTCCGAGTAAGAGGCGACAAACTCACCGTTACTCATGGAGCGGTTCAAGGACGAGACCACACGCCTTTGCACTTGCCTTACAGGGGAAGCCTTGGCTTTCTTGCCCTTGGTGACAGCTTCCTTGTTTTCCTCTGTTGCAGTCTCTGCTGATGAAGGACTTGCCGCATTGGCATTTCCACCAGGCATGTACTTTGCCGCAAGTTGGTAGGACTTCTCCATAAGGGCGACTTGCTCGTCCATATTGGAACGCTTGCTTTCCTGCTGCATCATGCTTGCTTCCAGCTCGTCAAGACGTTTCCTCAACTCAGCATCTTCGCTGCTTCCCCCTTGCTGTGGCTGTTCATAGAAACCGCCCAAGGTCGTGTTCAAGGTTTGGTATGCCTCGGCAGACGAGCGGATGGCATCCGCCTCCTGTCTTTCCGCTTTTGTTGGCTGCTGCCCAGACTGCATCAGGTCAAAGTCCTTTTCTTGCCGTGTAGCAGTCGAATCAATGCCTGGCATGTACTCACCAAGAGAGTTCATTGCTCTGCTTTTTTCCTTTTGCTTATTGGCAAGATCCTCCTTGGAGTATGCCTTGCGCTTGTCCGCCTCCACATCAGTCTTCTCCGCATCGGGCATTTCCATGTTGAATCCCTTGCTGCCTTTCTCACCCTCTGATGCCGACGGCTTGAAGATAAGCCATAGCACCAGACCGCAGACGAGGAACATGCACGGTATGGCAATCATTTTGTTACGCTTGATACGCTGTTCCTCTGTCAAAGGCTTCTTTTCCTTTGGAGCCTTATCCGGCTCCACCTTGTCATTCTTCTCCTTCTCCATGTATCAATTCATTTTGGTTGGTCACTTGCTGCCCCTTGTCGGTGGGCAATTTTACACTCTCTATGTGCTCAACCTCTATATTAGAGGTCTTGCCGTTTCCGAAGTTGATGATGGCTGAACCTATCATGTAAAGGCTACAGAGGGCAAACAAGCCGAACATGACAAGCACAACTTTCAGTCTTACCCTTGGCGGAAGGGAATCCAGCCTGTCACGCAGTCTTCCCTTCATACCATTCACCTTTTCTTGGATTGTCTTAATCGGATTTTCCATTCTTACTATTTTTATCGTTCTACTGTACTGATGTCCCTGTTCTCCACAATGGTGAAACCTTCAATGGTAAAACCATTCGGGTTGTCGTCGGAGCGTGTGGCATTCACTAACCTGCATACGGTGATAAGACTTCTCTCCGTCACATTGCTCTCTCGGAGTATCACCTGCCGTGCGTAGGTCTTGGCTTGATAAGGGTAGTTATCAAAGTTACAGACCACGCTGTCCACTTGCAGCGACTGGTTGATGTTTCCCGCGATGAGTCTGTTGTAAAAACCTTTCTCCGCAAAGTCCTGGTAATAGTTATATGCGCTCTTGTCTGCCAGCAGCAAAGCACGCTTCACGTTGTGCTCGATGGCACTCTTCTCCGGTGATAGCGTGAAGAACAGCTCATGAAAGCGTCTCACGTGTTCCCTTGCCTCGGCAGGTCTGTTCTGTGACAGGTCTTGCGAGAGTGCGAGCATCAGCGACTTGCCTCCATCAAGGACGTATATCTTCTCGCGTTGCTTCTCCGCAAATCTGAATGCGAACACCACCGAGCATATTGCAACAACAGCGCAACCGATGACGAGGACGATGCAGAACAGGCGTATCTGTCTGAACGAGGTCTCGATATTCTTCAATGACTTGAATTCCATTTTTCTTTTCGTTGTATTGTTCATGAATGACTATATTTTCTTAAATCCGCTCTTGATGAGCCTTCCGGCACGTCCTGCTACATTTCCAGCCGTTGCTCCTGCGATGCTTCCGCCCAGTGAGCCTGCCGTGTTCACGTTCCGGTTGTAGTTGCCGATGCCGCCACCTGCCTGTATGATCCATCCCGCCACGGTCGGTATGGTGAAGTAACCGATGATTCCGATGATGAGGAAAACGATGTAAACACCGTTGCTTGCCTCAATGGAAAAATTCGGGTCGTTCTGCAATGCCTCGATGTCGTTTTGCAGCATCAGCACCTGTATTTTGGCAAGGATGGTACTGAACAAGTCCGAAACGGGTAGCCAGAGATAAATCTGTATGTACCTGCAGAACCATTGCGTCAGCGTGGACAGGAATCCGTCCCATACCGATATGGCGAAACAAAGCGGTCCGAGGATGGACAGGACGATGAGGAAGAATGTCCTCAGCACGTCTATGACCAGTGCAGCGGCTTGGAACAGCAGCTCCAGCAGTTCACGGAAGAAATCACGGATGCTCTTTTTCATGCTGTACATGCCACGCTCCACATACATTCCTGCCATTGTCACCACGTCGCCGGGTGACCAGCCGAGTTCGTCAAGCTGCTTGTCAAACTCCTCGTTGCTTACAAGGTATGCTGTTTCCGGATTGCGTTTCATCGCCTCATACTCCAGTTTGTCTTTCTGCGCCCGGTATTCATTCATGTCGAAGGTCTGCGTCTCCAACATGGAATGTGTACCTTGCACGATGGGACTCATCACGCTGTTGAGCGTACCGAGCACGATGGTCGGGAAGAACATGATGGCAAGTCCGATGGCAAACGGACGGAGCAGCGGAAATACGTCTATCGGCTCTGCCCTTGACAGTGACTGCCAAACCCTCAGGGCGACATAGAACAGCGCCCCAAGTCCTGCAAGTCCCTTGGCAATGTCCGTCATGTCGGAGCACAGCGGCATCATCTCGTCATACAGGGAACGCAGTATCTGGTGAAGATTCTCGAAATCCATAGGCTACCAGTATTTCTCGTTTGACTTGCCGTAGAGTCCCATGATGCGGTCGAGGTCGTTTTTCTTCTTGGCACGCAGATAACTCACGGAAATGTTCTTGTTGGTATAATAGCTCACGAGATTGCGGTAACGCTTCATCTTCGAGTAGCAGCGTTCCACCACGTCCATGCGCTCCTTGTCCGTCATGGAAAGGGTAGTGATGTTCACCACGTTCTTCAACTCCGTCAGCACATCGTTGCTTTCCTCCAGCAGTTTGGTGTAGCCGAAGCCGATGGCGGAGAGTTCCTCCACGGAAAAATTATCATCGTGCATCATCTTCTGGTAGTTGTTGATGTAGATGTCCGTGATGTCGCCCACCATGAGGATGGTCTGCTGTACCTTGCGTGCGTCCTTGACGAGGTTGTTCACCGACTTCAGCGCATCGTAGTACTTCTTGCCCTGCTCGTAAATCTTCACGGTCTCCTTGAAGTTGTTGATCATGTTCTGAGCCGTCGAAGACGTGTGGACGATGTTGTTGGACGAGTTGATGATACTCTGCGCAATGTTGGTAGGATCTATGACAGACCACTGTGCGCTTGCCTTTCCCGCCATCAGCAGGAACAGGCAGATTGTCATGATTACTTTTGTTCTCATTTTACTTTTGGATTAAGTGGATAATGAATTTCATTTGTTCTCTTGTTTGTCCTCTGCAAGCTGCCGGATGGCGGCTTCCATGTCGCCACCGAGTTTCTCCGCCAATGCCCTTACCTCCAGTTTCTCACTTTCCTCAGTCGTATAGGCGAGATATTCCTGCGTGGACACCTCTGTGGCATATACTGCCGACTGCGTTCCTCCAAGTCCTATCCATACTTCCTTGTAGAGACGTGACGGGTCGTTGGACTGGTTGATGGAGAGAATCTGCGACTTCTCCTTTTCCGTCAATCCGAGCAATGACTGTATCTGCTCGAACTTGTTCATGAACTTCCTCTGGTCAAGGAGTATCTTGCAGTCTGAGTTGTTGATGATACTGTCCTTCACGATAGCGGAGGAAATGATGTCCTCCACTTCCTGCGTCACCACAACCGCCTCACCGAAGAACTTTCTGACCGTCTTATAGAGATACTTGATATAGGACGCCATGTTTGCCGAAGCTATCGCTTTCCATGCTTCTTCTATCACTATCATCTTGCGGATGCCTTTCAGGCGGCGCATCTTGTTGATGAACAGCTCCATGATGATGATGGTCGTGACTGGGAACAGGATTGAATGGTGTAGGCTAAGCACCCAGCGCCTTGCCATATTACTATGGTAGGTTTCCAAATGCTCGCCCCCGAACCGGACTTACACATTTCGGCGTATCCGGCTCTCCATTAATTCTATCAGTCTATACTACCGTAATGGACTTTCTTATGGCAGCTACGACATAAAGCTATCGTCTTACGCTTGCGTGCAATCATGTGGCGTTCCCAATCTTCCTTTCCTTGAAGGTCTTTGAGTTTTCTCACATGGTGCATATCAAGTTTTACGTTTTCCTTTCCACACAATTCACAACGGTTTGCCTTTAATCTGTCGATAAGACTTGTTCCGTGGTAAAAGTATTGAACAGGTAATCTGTCATAGCAATCTCCATATTCTTGTTTCTTACGCTTGAACCCATCGTGGTAAAACTGCCTCTTTAAGGTTTGCCCTTTTCTGTTCTTATAGCTTACTGTGAACACTCCGTCTTTCTTGTATTTCTTGCAGATTTGCACTACAGAACTTCTATACTTGGACGCATAGGTTTTGTACATGCTATACTCCATGATATACTTGAATGTATGAAGCGAATGACAATTGTTTGCTATTGAATAGAAGTTATAGATACCTCTTATTTCAGCATTGTATCTTTCCAAGATTTCCAAGTCATCACTGTTGATGAGATATGGTCGGTGCTTAGGCTTGTAAAACTCCTTTCCATTGTGCATCTTTATCTCCAATGCACCATAGTCAAGGAGTTTCTTTCTAATCACTTGCGTCGGCATCTTCAAGTACACCTTATTATTAAAGGGTCTTGTCAATCTGCCAGCCTTGTTTCTCTTGGTCAATACAGATTTGCGGATATAGATTTCATAGCCGAGGAACTTTGCAGACTTTCTTCCATGTGTAATGAGTGTCTTCTCATCTGAAAGTTCAAGCGAAAGCTTCTCGGCAAGGAACTTTTTGATGTCCTGCTTGATGGCTTCCGCCTCTTTCTTTGTTCCAATGACAGCACACAGAAAATCATCTGCATACCGTACATATTTTAGGCGTCTGAAATTTGCATCCATATCCACACCACAAGGAATTTTTGCTCTTTCCTTATCAAAGTGTTTTATTTCTTTGACTATGGATTTGCGCTCTTCCCTGTCTGTTACCGCTTTGAGTTTCAACACTGCACGACTTTTGCCGTACTCAAATTTCACCCTTTCGGGATTGTCTGCTCTTTCCTTGCCCTTGTTGAATTTTTGGATGTATTCACGCATATAAGTGTCAAGTTGGTCAAGGTAGATGTTTGCCAATATCGGGCTGATTATTCCACCTTGTGGCGTGCCACTATATGTTTTGTTGAATACCCAATTTTCAATAAATCCCGCATTAAGGAACTTGCGTATCAATCGAAGAAAACGCTCATCGTCAATTCGCTTCCTTAAAATGTCTATCAATGTGTTATGATTGATATTGTCAAAGAAGCCTTTGATGTCCCCTTCTATGAACCAACGTGTCCCATTGAATGACTTTTGAATTTGTTGCAAGGCTGTATGACAACTTCGCTTGGGTCTAAAACCATGGGAATTGTTGTCAAAGCTACCTTCATATATCGCTTCCAAAATCATTCTGACAACTTCTTGCAGAAGTTTGTCGTTGAATGTGGGTATGCCAAGAGGTCGTTTCTTCCCATTCTTCTTGGGAATATAAACTCTCCTTGACGGTATGGGCTGATATGACTCGTCTTTCAACGAAATTATCAGTTTTTCAATGCGTGATATACTCATGTGGTCAATGGTGGCGTTGTCTGCCCCCTTGGTCATGTTACCCTCCTTTGCATAAATGCGCTGATAGGCAGCATAGTACATCTGTTCATTGAAGAGCAGGCGGTAAAGCCGCTCAAATTTATAGTTCGGTTGTCGGCTGTGTATAGCCAGACTGTTTAATACTCTTTCTGAATTTCTCATAATGTCTCACACATTTTTCATTAATTGTATTAAAAGAATTAACTGCCTCCCTTTGCCATGTGCAGGTCATTATCCTGCTCGGACTACTACGGAGGCTCCGTTGCCTTGTCAGATATTCAGAGGTCTGCACCTCATAGCCTTACAAGTGGCTTTCCGATTTAGGCAATCCCCGTTTGCTTGCATAATAACTCTTGCCTGATAGACAGGAGAATATGACTTTCGTCCTTTTCTGCTTATTGCAGATGCGTCGTGACAAGTACATGCTCTGTTCTCCTCAAAGACTGGAAAATGAGTGTCACGATACAACGAGTTTAGCTATCTTACGTTGCAGGTACGCGCAGATACCGCTTGGACTATCATTCAATCAGTATAGATTTTATCCTTTGTCTATCTTTTCATCCCACCATTCAGTCGCAATCTGATAGCTGATTGACTTATGGATTTCCTACATGCTACACTCCCCATCGTCTTTCGTTGAATGGATAAGTAGGCGGATGATAGGTCTTTTCAATGTACACTTGCCTAATTCCTTGCTAATGGAATAGTTATTTATGCAGCCTTGACGGGCGCACCCTTGATGGAATCAATCTCGAAAACGATGAACCGCTTGTGCAGCAGGTCAAGTTCCTTGTCTGAGTTCAGCAGATAGTCATATTCGCCACCTTTGTAGTAAGGTTCCAGCACGTTGAGAAATCCGTCTATATCAAAATCTTTCTCACGGACTTTCTTTTCTTCCAGCACCTTGCGGTATTCCGTTCCCACAAACTCATAGAAGGTATTGAAGCACGGCACGATGTCGCTTTCCTCTTTCAGTTTACCGATGTAGAGCGACACGGCATTTGACAAGGCAACCTCTTCCGCTCGTGTGGCAGGCTCGTTGTCCTTCTTCCAAAGCGTCAGGAGCAATGTCTTGATGCTCTCTCGCTTCTCGATGTCAAAGACCTTATCCTCGGTGAAAAAGGGATTGAATGAGATGGGACTCTCATCCGTATAGGTATAGTAGATACCGTCCTTTCCGCCTGTCTTTCTGTTGATCATCTCGCAGAGTCCCTGGTAGGAGTTTCCCGTATCGACCAAGACCACATGCGTGCCTTGCTCGTAATACTGTCTGACGAGGTGATTCATGAAGAACGACTTTCCGCTTCCCGATGGTCCGAGCACGAATTTGTTGCGGTTGGTTGTCACGCCTTTTCTCATCGGCAGGTCAGAGATGTCAATGTGCAGCGGCTTGCCACTGATGCGGTCTGCCATCTTGATGCCGAACGGTGAGGGAGAATCCATATAGTTGGTTTCCTCCGTGAAGAGGCACACTGACTGCTCAATGAAGGTATGGAAACTCTCCTCTGACGGGAAATCACCCTCGTTGCCGGGTATCGCTGCCCAGAAAAGTGTCGGACAATCCACCGTATTGTGGCGTGGCACACATTCCATGCTTGCCAACTGACTGCCCACATCATTGCGAAGATGCTTCAACTCTTCCATATCCTCGCCCCATGCCATGACATTGAAATGGGCACGGACAGACTGCAACCCCTGTGAGTGAGCCTCGTTCAGATACTCGTCAATCCATTCCTTGTTGATGGCGTTCTGCCGGCTGTACCTTGACAGCGAGTGCATGTTACGGGCGGTTTTCTCGAACTTCTGCAAGGTCTCGTCACTGTTGTCTATGAATACATACTGGTTATAGATATGGTTGCATGACAACAGCAAGCCAACTGGAGCGGCAAAGGACAGACGGCAGTCACTTCGGTCAGTTGACAATCGCTCAAAGCGGTTGTCCGTAGATACTTCCGTTGGCAGGTCTTCCGTTTGTGACAAGGTATGAAGGCATAGGTGTTTGTTTCCGATACGCATACCACTTGCAGACAATTCCATGTCCTCCAAACATTGCACGTTCTCCGTGGAGAGCGAGAGGTACTTACCTACAAGTCCGGTTGTCCGTTCCGTACCTGTGATTTCATCATCCGTCAGTCTGCGTAAGGAGATATAGCCGGAGTCGTTGATGATTCTTGCGAACTGTTCCACTGCATCGAGAAATCTTGCGACCGTTTCCTTGTCCTTGATTTCCTTGGGGATGATATGCCCACGGCACAAGGTGGAAAAATTGCTCTGGTGTGCCATGCGCTCCTTGGAGGTCTTGGTAAGGAACAGGTAACACTGGTGATACAGGTAAGGACGCTCATTGAAGTGTCTCTCGTAGCTTCTTGACAGAAAGCTCATATCGCTATTCTGCAAGTCCGGTTCGTAGTTCTCTTTCACGAACCAGTCCTGCTTGTGTACGATGCTGTAGTCTGGCAGCACCTTGATAGCCTTGCACCATGCGGCATGTACCGACTCATACTCCTGCGATGTAACCGTGAAGATTTCGGGGAGTGTCACCTCGTAGGCGACCGTGATGTCGCCATCCTTGGAGATGATGCAGCCTTGCTCCACGGCAAGCAGCGGAAACTTGCTCTCAAGGGTGCTTGATTTTCTGATATTTCTCATTCTTCTTTCTTTTTATGTTTGAACATTCGGTTTGTTTTCCTTCGGTTGAGGATATAGCGTGGATGGCTCTTGGCGGCAAGGAGCTTCATCAGTCCATGCTCTCCGTACTTGTTGTTCAGGTGGAATGTTCCCCATACAAGCAATGATCCGAGCGTGAGACCCAAGCCGATGCAGACCAGTTGGTCCGCACCTGCCATATAGAGGACGACCACAAGGAAGAAGACGGCAAGCAGTCCACCTGCGAAGATGAAGAGGTACTGTGCCTTCAGTCCCTTGAACTCAACCGAATGACCGATGCCCTTGTTGATTGGGTAGTCAGCCATAAGTCTTACACCTTATTATATTATAGGAAGAACGAGCGGAGGATGGTTGCGCTCACGATGAGGAAGATGCAGGCTCCGAACCAGCTTGCGGCAGTCTTGCTCGTGTCGGGGTCGCCAGACGAGAACTTGCCATACACCTTGATGCCTCCGATGAGACCCACCACGGCACCGATGGCGTAGATGAGCTTCGTGCCTGGATCGAAGTAGGAGGTCACCATGCTTGTTGCCTCGTTTATACCTGCAAGTCCGTTGCCTTGCGCAAATGTCTGTGATACGGCTGCGACAATCATCGCAGCGAGAAGAATGATTCTGTTTTTCTTGTTCATAAATCGTTTTTTGTCTGTGCCTTGGGGATTGGATTGTCCCGGCTGGCGGTTGATACTTTTGTTTACTTATGCGGCATGATGCCGACTTGTGGATTCAGTGGCGAGCTGAGATTTTAGCCGTAGTCTTTCTTTTTCATTGTCTTGTACTTTTTTATGTTACACAAAATCGAGGATATTGAAGTCCTCATAATTGTCAGGCAACCGGGAACTGATGTTTTCCTCCACCGTATCTTTTTCATTCATCGCTTGGACGGCAATGTTTATGGATGCCTCTATCTGCATAAACAGTTTCTCGTCATTGATCATCCGTGCGAACAGTTCCGTTCCATCCAAATCTTTGAACACTTCTCCAGCCTGTACCATTTCTGCCTTGGATGCCTTTGGCTTTTTCACCGTGCGGACAGCAAGGTCTATGTCCTCAAAGGATTTACCCTTGGCTCGTGGAACATCACCCTCGTCCTCGTCAGAATATTCTGTCGGTACATCCTCTATTCGACAATCCTTGAAAGTTTCATCCAAGTCTTCGTCAGGAATCTGAGCAGAGGATTTTGTCTCTTGTTGTGTTTCCTCAAAAGTTACATCTTCCTCTTTCACTGGCTCGGACATATTGCTTTCTGTCTTATCCTCGTCCTTATTTTCTTTCAAGGGAGGCTTATACTGATACTGGCTCTTGGGAACAAACTCATAAGGGTCTATCGGTGGTTTTGTTTCTTCACCTTTTCCCTCTTTCGGCAGACATCGCTCCTTTTCCTCTCTCATAAAGAACCATATTGTCCAAAAGTTGAACAATACCAGCAATATGATAAAAACATTCTCCATAGGCTTACACTTCGATAGGTTATTTGCCCACAAAAGCACTAACGCTCGTAGATGTTCGCTGCTTTTCCAAATACATCTCGTCTATCACTGTGCCATATTGCTTGAAGTGTTCCGTCAGAACATGGTCAATGTAGCTTGCTATGGACACGGTTCCATCACTGATGAGAGGTATCATATTCGCAATAATATGATGATAGTCCTTGCGAATATAGGTCATTCTTCCAGAACGAGCAGGAAACTCGGTAGGACGTATGAACTTCTCCGTGTATCTGTTACGGAGTGCATTTCCCTTGTTTCCATTAGTGGACTGCTTGTTTACTGTTGTCGTTGGCTTTTTACCATAATTCTTCTTTGTCTGTTTCATGTCTCTTATTTTTATATGTTAGTGAATGTCTTGATATGCTTGCCGAAAGACTCGGCAATATCCTCTTGATAGTCCTCGAAATGAGATGCCAACACATTGTCGATGTAGCTGGCTATCGTCACCTCGTTCTTGCCGATGACTTGTATCAACTTCATGATGCGGTCATGGAAGTTACTGCGGATGCAGACTTGCTTTCCTTTGCGTGCCGTCATTCCCGACTCTCGCATAAAGGATTCCTCATAGGCACGTTTCACAATGCATTCCTTGTTTACTGCAATATCCTTCGTCTTGTTCTTTCTATTTTGTGGAACTTGTGGAGTTGCTATCGCCACATTCTTTTCTGTGGAGGTAGATTTTTTATCCACTTTTGCGCCATCTGCTTCTTGTGCATCACCTTTGTCTTCCATGTCTTGCGACTCATTGGATGTAGCAGCACTTTCAACAGGCTTTGAAACGCTGTAGTCTTCTTGAACCAAGGACTGTATGACAAGGTCGGCATACTCTTCCTCTGCTTTTGTCTTTTTTGCCATGTTACTTATGTTTTGATGATTGTTAATACTTCGTCCACCAACTTGTCAAGATTACTTCCTCTTACAAGGCTCTTGTCTGCGGGAAACACTGTAGAGCGAAATACCGCTTTTCTCTCATTGGCAGTCTCCTTGCGGAAACGCTTGCTGTCTGGCAAAAATGTCTTCAATACAGAAAGTGCATGCTCTGCGAATACCTTTTCGTAGGTATCATACAGTTCCGTCTTTTCACGACCATCCACCATGTTCCAGACAAGATGAATGCTCTTGACGTTGCCCCTTCCGATGGTGATGAACGCCTCATTGATAGTCTTGGCATATCCGATGGAACTTGTCAATACCACACGGTCTGCTATAATCGGCGTGAAGATATGATTCATCTTGGAAACCAAGCAAATCACATCGTTGTTGTTTGCGGTTCCTGGCAAATCAAAGAAGATGAAGTCCAATGTAGGGTGCTTTGCTTTCATCTTCTCGGCAACCTCCAAGGCATCCTCTGCCTTGCTTTTTGTTACAGGATACGGCTTTTTGTTCAACTTCTTGATTTGCTCATAAGCCATCTTCTTGTAATGTGCGTCCTTGACGGTTGCTTCCGTATCACGGCTACGGATACCGCTGATACTGTACTGAGGGTGGTCGCAATCAATAATTGCCACATTGTAGCCCTTCACATAATGCAGGTAACTTGCCACGAGTACCGTGAGTGTCGTCTTTCCTGCGCCTCCTTTTTGGGTGGAGAATGCCACATACTTTGTCTTTTCCATTTTTTTGCCTATTTGGATTATTATACATTGTTTTGTTGGGTTGGTTGCCGTTCTGAACGTCCACCTCTCCGTTTAAGCGTTTGAACGTATTGTTGTTCACATAAGTGTTCAAATGAATATTCAAATACTTGTTCATCCTATGAATTATTCAAGTGGTTCTGTGCGGTTGTTATTGCGTGTCTCTCCGAACATCCAAATGTTCCTCCGCATAGTCTTCCATACAGTAAATTAAGCATCCCAATGAACACCGATTCATCTGAATCACGCTGCAAAATAACAACGAAAAATCCGAAAAACAATGGTTTTCAAATCAAGTGGCAGTCCGTGGCACTGAAGTGTCGTCCGTGGCACTCGAAAACGTTCATTTCCAACACTTTATTGCTGTAATTTTGCACTCGAAAGGCAAAGCGATGGATAGCGAATCCATATCGTTCCGAGAAGAACTAAGGCTTGATGCTCCGCAAAGGACAGAATTTCCCGAACCGTTTCCATTCGGGATGGGGACAGCTTCTTACGAAGGCTAACTTCAATCCATCCTAAGCGGATTTTTATGTCCTCAAAGACATAGCAAGGTATGTTTTGAGTTACTCAAAACCTTTGGAGTTACTCTCCAAAGACCTTGCCCTTCCGGGTTGGTAGCCTCTCCGAAGTCGGGCTCCCCATGTTCCAATCTGACGATAGTTTGTGCAATTCCATTATTGCCGCATGTACCACTTAATCCATTTTAATATGAACACAGAAAGAAAACGAGGGGGACGAATCCCCAAGCTGAACCCGAAGTCGCACCATGTGATGCTTCGGTTCGACGATGACGAGTGGATGAAATTCCTCGTCATGTATGAGCAGACTGACGTGAAGGCGAAAGCCGTCTTTGCCAAGGCACGCATTTTCGGCGAGCCGTTCAAGGTGTTGCGAGAGGACAAGACACTGGTGGAATACTACACCAAGCTTTCCTCTTTTCACTCGCAGTACCGAATGATTGGCAACAACTACAACCAGGTTGTCAAGGAACTCCGTTGTCATTTCTCAGAGAAAAAGGCGATGGCTTTGCTCTATAAGCTGGAGAACTGCACCAGGGAACTGGTCTCTCTTACCCGTGAGATTGTTGAACTAACCCGTAAGTTTGAGGAAAGATGGTCGCAAAGATAAGTTTCGGAAGTTCATTGTATGGCGCACTGGCATACAATGGTGAGAAGATTAACAAGGAAGAAGGAAAACTCTTGGCTACAAACAAGATCTTCGATGATTGTTCGGGAAGAATAAGCATCACCAACGCCCTGCGTGATTTCCAACGATACCTTTCTCCGCATATAAGAACGGAAAAGCCTGTCGTGCATATCTCCCTGAATCCGCATCCTGATGATATGCTGACGGATATGGAGATGGAGAACATCGCACGGGAATACTTGGAGCGCATGGGATATGGCAACCAGCCATACATGGTTTACAAGCATGAGGACATCGACCGTCATCACATGCACATCGTGACCATCCGAGTGGATGAAAACGGCAAGTGTTTGGATAGCCGATACAACTACCATAGGAGCAAGGCTATCACCCGTGACTTGGAGGAGAAGTACAATCTCCACAAGGCAGACCGCAAGCAACGCCAGGCAGACAATCCACTCCGCAAGGTGGATATAAGCCAAGGCAATGTGAAGAAGCAGGTTGCCAATACCGTAAAATCTCTCTGCGCTACCTACAGGTTCCAGTCCTTAGGCGAATACCGTGCACTTCTTTCCTTATATAATATATCCTTGGAGGAGGTCAGAGGCGAAGTTGGCGGTCGTGAGTATCATGGTTTTGTCTATTCTGCCACGGACGGACAGGGCAACAAGGTGGGAAATCCTTTCAAGGCTTCCAAGATTAACAGGTCTGTCGGTGCGGAGGCGATAGAAAAGCGGTTCGCTTATTCTGCCAAGAAGTTCAAGGAGGACAAGAAACTCTCCGAGATGACCAAACATAGCGTAGAAGCAGTCTTGAAGCAGACTTACCATAAGGATAAGTTCGTTGAACTGCTGAAAGCAAAGGGCATTGATGTTGTTTTCCGCCATACAGCTGACGGCCGTATCTACGGAGCAACATTCATTGACCACCGCACCCAAAGCGTTTTCAATGGTTCAAGGCTTGGAACGAATCTTTCTGCCAATGCCCTGCAGGAGCACTTCACCTTGCCTTACGAGAATGAGCAACCGATACCGCTTACCATTCCAACGGAAGATGGCGTTGTCTTGGAGAAGGAACTTCAAAGCTCAGGATTGTTCGACGAGTACGGCAGCGGTCTTGGACTTATGTCTGGAGGAGGTTCTTCAAATGAGGCACAGGAAGCTGCATTTGACAGAGAGTTGCGTAGAAAGAAAAAGAAGCGAAAAGGGAGAAACCTTTAATCGTATTATCAAGGTATAACTTCAAAACAGAAAAACAATGGCACAAGAAGACGATTTGAGAGCATTGGGAAAAATAATGGATTTTCTCCGTGCCGTGAGTATAATACTCGCAATTATGAATGTATATTGGTATTGCTACGAGGCAATGCGTATGTGGGGAGTGACAATCGGGGTTGTTGACAGGATCCTTATCAACTTCAACCGTACAGGTGGTTTGTTTCATTCCATTCTCTATACCAAGCTGTTTTCGCTTCTGCTCCTGGCCCTCTCATGTCTGGGAACCAAGGGCGTGAAAGCAGAAAAGATGAGTTGGAACAGGATTTGGACGGTTCTTGCCGTAGGCTTCTGTCTGTTCTTCCTCAACTGGTGGATATTATTGTTGCCTATATCACATTTGGGCAATGCTACGCTATACATCTTTACGATGACAGCGGGTTATATCTGCCTATTGATGGGAGGACTCTGGATGAGCAGGCTCTTGAAACACAACCTCATGGAGGATGTGTTCAATAATGAGAACGAGAGTTTCATGCAGGAGACCAAACTCATGGAGAACGAGTATTCCGTCAATCTGCCAACACGATTCTATTACAAGAAGAAATGGCAGAGAGGATGGATCAATGTGGTCAATCCGTTCCGAGCGACCATCGTGTTAGGTACACCGGGTAGTGGTAAGTCCTTTGCTGTAGTGAACAACTACATCAAACAGCAGATAGAGAAGGGGTATTCAATGTATATCTATGATTTCAAGTTTCCCGACCTTTCTACGATTGCCTACAACCACATGATGAACCATCAGAATGGATATAAGGTCAAGCCACAGTTCTATGTTATTAACTTTGACGATCCTCGCAGAAGTCATCGCTGCAATCCTATTCACCCGGATTTCATGAGTGACATTTCCGATGCCTATGAGAGTGCATACACCATCATGCTCAATCTCAACAAGACGTGGGTTCAGAAGCAGGGCGACTTCTTCGTGGAGAGTCCGATTATCCTCTTTGCAGCCATCATCTGGTACTTACGCATCTACAAGAACGGAAAGTATTGCACCTTTCCCCATGCCATCGAACTGCTCAATCGCAGATACGAGGATGTCTTTCCGATACTGACGAGCTATCCCGAACTGGAGAACTACCTATCTCCGTTCATGGATGCCTGGCAAGGTGGAGCGATGGAGCAGTTGGCGGGTCAGATTGCCAGCGCAAAGATTCCGTTGTCACGAATGATCTCACCACAACTCTACTGGGTAATGTCCGCAAGCGAGTTTACACTCGACATCAACAATCCCGAAGAACCGAAGATTCTATGTGTCGGCAACAATCCCGACCGTCAGAACATTTATGGTGCTGCACTCGGTTTGTACAACAGCCGCATCGTGAAACTCATCAACAAGAAGGGACAACTCAAATCATCCGTTATCATTGACGAGTTGCCGACTATCTATTTCAAAGGCTTGGATAATCTGATTGCTACGGCACGAAGCAACAAGGTTGCCGTCTGCCTGGGTTTTCAGGACTTCTCGCAGTTGGTTCGCGATTATGGAGACAAGGAGGCTAAGGTGGTTATCAATACCGTTGGTAATATCTTCAGCGGACAAGTCGTTGGCGAAACCGCCAAGACTTTATCTGAGCGTTTCGGCAAGGTGCTCCAAAAGCGCCAGTCTATTTCCATCAACCGTCAGGATGTCTCTACATCCATCAATACCCAGATGGACAGTCTCATTCCGCCAAGCAAGATTAGCGGACTCACCCAAGGTATGTTTGTCGGCTCTGTTTCCGACAACTTCACCGAACGCATAGAGCAGAAGATCTTCCATGCCGAGATTGTCGTTGACACCGACAAGGTAAAGCGAGAGGAAAGCCATTATCAGCCAATCCCTATCATCAACGACTTCAAGGATGCCAATGGCAATGACTGCATGAAGCAAGCTATTCAAGACAACTACAATCAGATAAAGGAGGATGTCAAGCAGATTGTCAAGGACGAACTGGAGCGCATCGCTGCTGACGAGAATTTGAAACACTTGATACAGAAATAAAAACGACAAAGGCAGTGGAACAAATCTTCACTGCCTTTGTCGTCTTTCTATTTTAATAATGCCTTGCCTTTTTCTGTAAGCATATATTTTTGTCCCGGATGCTTTGGATTTTTAGGGTATTTCATTGAAATTAGACCTTCTTCCAAAGCAGGGGTAAGATAAATTCTCAGGAAATTAACCCTATCCTTCAATTTTAAGAGAGACATGATTTCTTTTACTGAATATTCATTGGTATTTACAACAGAAATCAGCTCCTGAACAAATTTTGTAGCTTGTTGGGTAGCTTGTTGGGTAGCTTGTTGGGTAGCTTGTTGGGTGTTTACCACACTGCTCCTATTATACTTAAACACGACCCACACAAAATTACCATCAGTATTGAATTCTGGAGCAGGCAAGCCTACACGTTTGCATTCATCAACCATTGTACCTATTCCACGTCCCCAACTCTCCAATATCTTGCTCTTATAGAGTACGTTGGCGATAATTGGATTCTGTGGCTTGGAGTCATGTTCCTGCATAAGACGTTCTATAGGCAAGTCGGCAGGAAAAGTTCCTGTATTTCTTATTTCAACACGATCATCGTAGATAGCGATGCTTACAGAACTACCCGGTTGATGATACGAGCGATGGCAAAGTGAGTTGATGCAGCTCTCTCTTAAAGCCTTGTACGGAATGCTCAACTCTTCATCACGATAAAGACCATTTATCTTACCAGACAGTGAGAGATGCTTAAAGAAAAATACCATTGCGGCATCAAGCAATTCATAAATGTTACCTTCCGCACGTTGGTTGTCTATAAACTCTTCTTTTGTTGTTCCTCTGAAACGAGCCATACGCACAAGGCATTGTGGATAGCCATACAAATTCTTGCCAAACAATACTGCGGCAGCATTGTTTAGTTTCCCAACATGGAGCAGACCGAATTTTTTCAAGATTACAGGTATCTCCTCGCGAATGGTTGTTTCTGGAAGTCTTCCGTTTCGTATTCCCTCACGGACAGCACCGAGAATGGCATTCTCATCCAAGTCGCTTATTTCCAAATCAGAGTTGATCATTGCCTCCCAACCATATTTGCCGCCTCTTTCCATTAAGAGATGGTTATATCGTTCTTGCGGCATGAAGGTAGTGGTACTTTCAATACGCATATACGCTCTTCCTTTGTAGGTGAACGGACGCATATATCGTGTACATTCAGCATGAATGCATATCACATACTTATTGGTTTCAGGAATAGGCACATACGCTATCTCCAACTCCACGAAAGGCTCAATTCTATTGACTGCCTCTGCAATGGAACGTTTGGTACTGTCGGAGACCTCCTGACCTATAATTTTGCCATTGTCTCTGACACCATAAAGTATATTGCCACCATCACCATTGAGAAAAGCACACAACGTTTCCATCGAGCGATCTAACTGTCCCGTCGATTCCTTGAACTCCAAGTTGCTGCCTTCCTCTAATTCTGCTATTCTTTCTATATCTTGATAATTCATTGTGTCTGCATTTTTTTACGAACCCAGATGGGAGCCAACAAGATGTCCTTCTGGAAATCGTTTGCTGGAACTTTTTTCAAATGACATTTGATGATATTCATCTGTTGTTCTGTTACGTTTCTTTCACCAATTTCTCTCAGCGCCATTACGATAAGTAACATAAGTCTTGAACAATAGGCAAATGTCCGCATTTCAGAGGTATGCTTGAACATAATGCTTTTGCCCTTACCCAATGATACCTTGCGGGAGGAACCATCGGTAACAAAGACAATATCTGATGGCATCTGTGAGGATAATCCTAATAGAATCATGGCATAAGCACCAGTCGGGGCTATTCTTACCTTGTCACGATTTGCAATACCTTCTGCTATTTCTTCCACAGATGGCGTGATAAATCCACTTTCACATTTTTCGTCAATTTTTGGATAGCAATAGATTCCTTGGGCTACCCGTATGATGTCTCTGCCTTTGCATAGACGAACCAAGGCAGACCTTACAGCGTCAGATGAAGCTGTATGGGCAAATAAGTCTGGAAAGAACAACGTTCCCCGTTTGGAAGATTTTACTTTCCTTTTTATTTCATTGTAAGCACTCTTCTCTGCCATATCCATTCATTGTTTTGCCACAAAAATACAGTAAATTTGTGGCAAAACCAAATCTTTTTATTCTTTTTCACTATATAATTTGCTTATATGTACAGAGTCGGCATAAATAAGCAGTTTATCCCCAATAAATCTATAAATTAACTCCGAAAGTTGTTCCTACGGCAAGTGTATTCATCCATTCACCGTTTTTTTGCTGTGAGAAGGCTGGAGATTGTAATCAAGGAAGAAACGGATGCAATAGTGTTCCTTAGCTTTGTAGGAGAAAGATATTCCACTTCCGAAACAGACGCCACAATTCTTGGGAACGACATTGTCTCCTGAGAGAGAAAGCTTTGGTTAGACGATATATCCGGTCAATAGCTTACTTCCAATATTCCATCTTGATGTAATGGGGTAAGAAAAGTAAGGTCCAGCCATTGCCATGACGGCATCGAAGGTTTCACATTCCGCGACTTCGCCATTCGACGTTTTATAGTCCAGTGCTGACTACAGAGAAATAGAGCCGTTCTTCAGAGTCGTCGTAAATAGAATATCATCTCCTCATCCTCTCTCTTTCTTCATCTTGCTCCATTCTTCGGTTTACTCTTTCCTGCATTCTGTCAAGGAAGTAAGTCCTACTTTCGTTCTTGCGCATCTTCATATCCGCATAGATGTGGTAGCACTCCTTTGCATTTACTCCAAGCATCTTGTAGAAATATGCGGCTACTTCCTTCAAAGGTATCTCGCCATCGTTGACACAGCCCAGTTCGTCTATACCATAAATGAGTTCAACAAGGTCGGAAGCTTTGCCAGTCCAACGGATTGGGGTGACTTCATTTGACTTTTCCTTGCCTATGGCATTCGTAGCTACTGGGGCGGAAAGCATATTGGATATCCCCGACTTGGCATGCTGCACCATCTTTCGGATAAACGACAAGGCTTTCTTCACATACATGCAGGGAATATGCTCAGTACCCAAATGCAACAGTGGATGATACTGCAATTCGGTTTCGGCAAATACGAGAGAGTGCATAGCCTCGTGCTGCTCATGAGCCTGGCCGCTAAGGTCTATCACACGACCGATAAAGATGTGGTATTCTACCTGCAATTGGGTTGGGTCTATATTGTCCATACCATCCAAGAGTTTGAAGAACTTTGTTTCTGTCAATATCTGATGCTTCATATCGATAAATATTAAAGGGTTCAACACTAAATAATGCGTGTACACACTTAGTTTTGTACTAAATCCATGCCAGAGAATGGTTTCAAATAATAACGAATTTAAGTAACCATATGATTATCAGTATATAACATCGCGATTAGAAGCTTATTACGCAGCGAAGCTTACAGAAAAAGTGTTTCAAAAATGAAACAACAGTATCATCTCTGAAACACTTATCCGTCACTACTTTAACTTTCTTATATGCTTTATGCCATGATTCTTCATCTTCCGGTACATCGTAGAACGGCTTATCCCCATTGACTTTGCTGTAGATGTGACATTGCCTCCGAACACCTCCAATACCTTTTCATAGTGCTCCTTCTCAATACCGTCTTTTTTCTCCTTCAAATTAGTTGCAGGATGGCTGCATCCTTTGCTCAACATCAAAGTGTCTTCTGTGATTGTATCATTTGCAGATAACAGTACGGCTTGCAGAACCACATGTTTCAATTCTCTGACATTACCAGGCCATGAATATGTCAGCATGGCTTTCTGGGCTTCATCTGTTATAGCCGTAACATGCTTGTTCATCCGCTCATTGGCTTCTTCCATGAATGCAGAAGCCAATGGGAGAATGTCATCTTTACATGATTCGAGTTCTGGCAATTGAATAGTAAACTCACAAAGACGATAATACAGATCTTGGCGGAAACGTTTCTCCTTGATAGCATCCTCCAAATTCTCGTTGGTAGCGGCTATTACTCTTACATCGGCTGTCTTTTCTTCCGTACTTCCCACAGGAGAATATGTTTTCGTCGTCAGGACACGCAGAAGCATCTGCTGTACCTCGATTGGCAAGTTGCCAACTTCGTCAAGAAAAAGTGTACCGCCGCTTGCCGCACCGAAATATCCGTCCTTGTCACATTCAGCACCCGTGAATGCTCCTTTTCTGTATCCGAACAATTCAGACGCGGCAAGTTCCTTGCTCAATATGCCACAGTCCACACGGATATATGGCTTGTTTGATCGGTTGCTTTTTGCCCAGATGCTGTGTGCAACATGTTCCTTCCCGGTTCCATTGGCACCAAGAATAAGCACGGAAATGTCTATTGGAGCACACAGAAATACACGGTGATAAACCTCCTGAAAAGCCTTGCTCTTCCTTTCCTGTATGTTTCCTGTTTTCTTTTTCCGTAGCTCTCGGTGACGGATTATTTCCTCTATCTGTGGATACAGTTTGTCGAACAGCAACTCCTTCGGGATATAATTCACCGCCCCGAGTTTCATTGCCTCTACTGCTGTGACAGCCTGGTCGTACTGGGTCATAATGATAAACGGATTGCGGATGTCATTGTCATTCATCCACTTGAGCAAGTCATTACCCGTCTTATTGTCTCCAAGCTGCAAATCACACAAGACAACATCTTCTACATGCGCATTTCGAACAAGTTCAACGGCATTCTTGAAGCTGTAAGCATTCCTGGTATGGAAGCCTTTTGATTCAAGGATGCTGCACAGATAGTTGCAGAATGTTCTGTTGTCATCAATCACTAATATCGTATCTTTTGCCATATCAAACGTTATTTTCAAGTTGTGTTGTTGCCTCATTGATGATGGTCTCTGCCTGTCTGATTACAACATAAACTGCCATGTTTATTTCTTCATCCGTAGCAGAGGTATTCTTTAAGAGTCTGCTGAGTTCCCGCAGTGGTCCGTCAGCACTGATAATGCTCCACGAGCTGTACAGGTGATGTACTATATTCTGCATTTTCACCCTGTCTTCTATGGAAGCCGTCGCCTTTATGCTTACAAGCTCTTCCTTCGTCTCACCGACAATTGTCTCGAGCAGCTTGTTCTTATTTCCGTATGCCATCAACCTTGAAAAATCCATCTTATGCTCTTTTGTTACGGTTTCTATATATCCTTCAACCTTCTCACGGAGTTCCTTAAAGGATACAGGCTTGAAGACGCAGCCGCAGAATCCTGCCGATATGAATTCCTCTTCGGTGATGTTGTCGGACGCCGTCAGTATCAATACGGGGATGGATCGTGAATTTCTGATATTGGAGGCTCTCAAAAGTTCCAAAACTGCATATCCGTCGTATTCCGGCATCTTCAGGTCTGTAATCAACAAGTCGTATTCATTCTCACGCATTTTCAGCATCAGATCGTTCACATTCCGGCAGGTATCGCAAGACATTCCGGCAACAGAAAAAGCCTCATGTATGATTTCAAGCTGTGCCTCGCTGTCATCAATGGCTATGATCCTGTAATTGGATGCAGTGTCAATACCTTGATAGCAGTCTGTCACATTCTGCGGAGAGTCTGCTCTTTCCATTGGCAGCTTCACTGTAAAAATGCTGCCTTTTCCTTTTTCACTCTCTACGGATACGGTACCTTTCATCAGTTTCACAATGCTGTCAACGATAGACAGACCAAGCCCGAACCCGTCCTTAGTCGCAGCATTGCCAAGACGGTGAAATGCCTTGAAGATTTCAGCTGTCTGTTCTATACTCATGCCTGTACCGTTATCATGTACAGACATGGTGTATATTCCATTGATATACTCGGTTATCAGTATGACATCTCCTGACGATGAGTATTTGATGGCATTCGACAGCAGGTTTCGTCCGATTCTCAATAATTTCAACTTGTCAGCTATCACTACTCCTTCCGCATGGGCATGCACCGTAAGAGTCAGACCCGCCTGCGTAGCTTGTGCAGAATACTCCAACCGCAGCATTTCTGAAATGCTTTTCAAATTTACAGGCTTCTTGAAAAGCGTTTCCTTTCCGCTGTCCAAGCGATAAAATGTCAACAGACCATCTATCATTTCAGACATCATCTTGGAGGACTGATATATGCCAGTCATTCTTTCGCAAGAAACATGGTCTCTCTCGCGAAGCATTTGTGCAGACTCGCTTGATATAGCAGACAATGGACTTCTTAATTCATGAACAATGGTCAGAAGCGTCTTTCTACGGCTTCTCAGCAGTTCCTGATTCTGTCGGTTTGCTTCTTGAAGTTCCGCAATAAGCTGCTCCATGTCAGCTTGGCTTTTACGCATTCTTGCTGCAAATTTCTTTACAAGAATGAACATGATGAGAAACACTGGTATAAGTGAGCTGAGCATACATATATAATAATAAGGATTTCTATTTTCAATAGCCTTAATCTGCTGCTCACGCTTGGCAATACCATTATTCACTTTTGCGTCAACAACGGTTATCACATTCTGCAAATGCTTATTGATGACCTCATTTCTGATTCTGAGGCTGTCGAGTATGCCACTTACCTTACGGCTCTGCTGCTGGTGTCTTGTCAACAAGTCGTTGTGCAGCGTAGTCAGCATCCTTGCCGTTTCGCTATGTCTCAACGTGACTTTGGAGGAGTCTGTCTTCTCGGACTTCTTACCGAACAGACGTCTCAAAAAGCCTTTTTTCTTTTTCTTCTGCGCTTCCTGCGCTGATGAAACGACTCTTCTGCTTTCAGACTTGCTCTTTTCTACAATCTTAGGGACTTCTGTGGTAAATCTTGAATGAATATCGTTGCACTCGTGTATCGCATTTCTCATGGCAAGCAAAAGTCTTTTTTTTTCTTTCAACAATTCCTGAACCGAACGTATATCTTCATTGGTACAAAGACCGGCTATATTCTGAAGGCGGCTACTAACATCCGCACTAAGCCTGTGGTATTCGTTCGCTGCTGTTGAATCCCAGTCGGCAGCCGTTTCACCGAGCAGGGCCAGTTTGGTGACATGTATGTTCAAATCATACATGCTTTTTCGCCAAAGATGCAGTTCTGCATTTCTATTCTCCATACTACTTCTGTCGCGCCATTCAAATAGGCCGATTCCAATGGTACATCCTACAACAATGGTGGCTATCATTATGCCTAAAGCCATCCATCGGCAGATATGCCCGGTCTGTTTTTTGCGTTCCATATTGCTATTATCTTTTGATATTACTATTACATATTGCCAATTTATATTGTCTTTAGTTGACAAAGATACACTCATAGCTTCGCAATTACGAATTCCTGCTCATTTTATAACAACTTTTATTACTTTAAAAACGATCTGTACGTCGTACATATAAGCTAATTTGCGTATCTTTTACGTTGTTTTTTTTTATTTAATTATACATTTTCATTCTTTTTATTTACTTTTGCACAGTCTTAGCGGATAGTTCCGCCAATAGGTAATTGATTATTATAACTTAAAAGGAAAGTATGAAAACGAAACTGATTGTTTTGGCGATAAGTTCTCTGGCAATTCTGGCTTCCTGCACAGGAAAGAAGACTACGCCAAATGCTGCAGACAATGATTCTGCAAATGTAGTTGACACCACCGCTTCTAATAAGGACAATGTGGATTTGACGTCTGTTGCAGGAACGTATGAGGGAACTCTCCCGGCAGCAGATTGCCCGGGTATAAAGACAGTGCTCACTATCAATACTGATAGCACCTATCTGTTGAAGCAGGACTATATCGACAAGAAAGATGGTCACGATGAAGCAAGCGGCATTTTTAAAGTGCTTGACGGTAAAGTCCTTATGCTTGTTCGTCCTTCAACAGGTGAACAGACCTTTTATAAGGTTAAGAATGCCAACAGCATCATCATGACAGATTCTATGGGTGTAGAACCTGAAGGTGAGACTGCAAAATTGTATGTACTGAAAAAGAAATAGTACACAGGAATCAAAAAAACGTGGACAGACAATTAAGTCTATTCACGTTTTTTCGATATATGGATTATCATCCTTCAGATCTACTAAGGGTGTTATCTACCTAAGGTATATCTCATGCCGACGGTTATATTGAAATTCAGCGGTTTTTCCTTGTAGATGGTCTGGAGCGAAGAGCTGTCGTCAAAATAATAGCTTATGCCAGGTTCCGCATAAATGCCGATATTGTTGAGTACGTCAAGTTGTACACCAACAGAGGCATTTACAGACATCTGCAAAGGTTTACTATCAATATCTGTTTTTTCTGTTTTCTTTGTCGTGTTATTGATGACATATTGCTGCGTAATACTTCCGGATACGCATTTCTCTACAAGAACCCCTGCATAGCCATATAGATAGAATCGTTTATATGACCAGGCATTATATTTCACGTTGACAGGTATTCCGACATAGTTCAGCTTTTGCTCGCCAGTGTAATGGTTTTCTTCTGTTCCGTCTTTCATATCAGATGAGAGACGAGTGTATGTCAATCCACTTTCTATGCTTAACCGTGCGTTGAATGCGTATGCCACCTTGAAACCTATACGGACAGGAAAATGGTGCCTGTATTCTGTCCTCACGTCCTTTCCTTGGTTGAAGATGTTGATTCCAAGCATAGGGTCGTCTTCCCAGTCGGAATCGTCAGGACCGACTGCTGTTACAGGGTCACCAATCGACATGATGGTTTTTGTTGTTCCCATCGCACCCATGGCGCTTGTACTTACTGTCCAACGTGACGATGTGGAAGGAGAGAAAGACCGTATTGCGCCAGAATTGCAGGCTACGAGTTTGTTGTGAATGTTGTCACGGTTGTATCTTTTTACATTTTCATTGTCTTTCTCTGGATCCGCAACTTGTTCTTTGCCACTGGTCGTATTGGTTTCATTAGCACTTTTTTCATAGTCATCGTTATTGTTATCGGAAGTAGTTTCTGAAGAGACCCAGCTATCAAAAACGGACGATGATATTTCTTTGCCTTTTTCGGATTTCCTTGTCATATCCGTAATGTGCGACATCGAAGAGTTGTCTGCCATGAAATCATTGCAATCACCAGCCGCAAAAGAGCTTTTGACAGATGACTTTATGGTCTTCGTGTATACTTGTTGTCTTGCTAATTCTGATGCATCCCGTTCACTGTACGTATATTTGGAATAGATGGAATATCCCAAAAGTAAAGCTACACTTGCAGCTGCAGCCACACTTGCCATACGACGTAATCTGAATGTTACAGAAGACTTGCTGTTTCGTACATATCCACCATTTGCACCAGCCATCTCTTTGCGGATGTCTTTCCAAAGTCCCTCAGGCTCATTTATCTCATAATTGCCCAAGCGGTTGTGTATGTCTTTTTGCCAATTATCTTTCATACTTCAGTTGGAATTGATGGTTCTATATTGTTTTATTTTCTGTACCAGCATTGCCTTGGCTTTGTGCAGTTGCGAGGCAGATGTATTCTCCTTTATGCCGAGCAGAGAAGCTATCTCCTTGTGACTCTTGTTGTCAATGACATAGAGATTGAATACAGTACGGTATCCTTCCGGCAGTTCGCGTATGAACTGATATAGTGTTTCGGTCGGTATATCTTCTGTTTCAAGACTTCCGCTGTCTGCTATATCCATATCAGCATCTTCTATATATGAAAGAGCTAAGCGGTTCTTCCTGCGAACAAACTTTATTGTCTCGTTAAGCGTAATCCTTGCCATCCATGCCTTTAGCGAACCCTCACCACGATACGTAAAACTATTCAGAGAAGTGAAAATCTTGATGAACGACTCTTGCAGCACATCCTTTATGTCCCCGTCATCCGTGATATAACGTGAGCAGAGTGCAGACAGATACCGCACATGCCTACGGTAAAGCCACTCGGTAGCAGTATTGTCGCCATCGAGAGCCTTTCGCAGCCAGCGTTCCTCTTCTGTTTTTTTTCTGAATGTTATACCGAACATCGTGTCTAATTGTTCAAAAGCTCTGAAAAAAGCAAAGTGCAAGTGCCTGGTCTTTAAGCCATTGGCACCTGCGCTCTCTCGTTGCAACGAGCATCCTACTTTGTTACAGTAACAGCCACCGTAGCAGTCTTTTGATTTTTGTCTGTGATAGTGACTGTGGTGCTTCCTTCTTTTACACCCTTTATGGTAAGCTTGGCATCTTTGATGGTTGCAGTTGCAATTTTATCATCCTTGCTTGCAGCTGTATAAGGCGCAGCACCTCCACTGATAGTTATAACATCTTCTTTACCAACGGCAATACTTGTCTTGTCTTTGTCCACAACAACGCCGTCAATCACAGTGACACTCAGGCTTCCAGTTACCTTCTTGGAATCGGTAACAAGAACTGTTGCCTTGCCTGCCTTGATTCCTGTTACGGTGATTGTAGCCTTGTCCACTGTTACGGTTGCGGTCTTGTCATCGCTTGACTTAGCGGTGTAAGTACCATCTCCACCTGCTACCGTCACACTCTGTGTTCCACCGACTGCAACAGAAACGGTTGATGGAGAGAACTTGATGGCAGGTGTATTGTCATCATCATCAGAGCATGAGGCAAATGCTACAGCAAATACAGCGCAAACGATCAATGTTGCAAACTTGAAGAATTTAATTGATTTCATTTTTCTATAATTTTGTTGTTTAACTTATGTGTATAGAACGAATCTGCGTCCAGCTTCGGTTCTAATCACGTTCTTTTTTCGAGTACTCTCATCCCCTAAATAAGGGATAATGTAAAATCTTGCCTGAAAAAATTATTTTTTTTAGTTATTTATTCTATATGATGCGAAATCAATTGGACATCCGTATTGGATATAGAAGAATTAGGATGCATCTTGAGCGACAGTTCTACCGACTTCTTGCCACTGAACGATAGCCAGTTGAGCTTTATCTTCACTTTTTCTGGCTGTTCCTTCCATAGTGAGTTGAGGTTGAAGGCTATGAGTGCATCACCTATCCTTCCACGAATGTCACCTTGTGCGTTGTGACGCAAATCGAATTCATATACATTATCCTTGTTCACACCGCTTACAAGATTGATGATATGCTTGGGTGCCCCTCCCCATAATGTGCGTATGCGGAGCGTAACATAGCCGTCCTCGGCAACAGAAACCCAATCACGCACAATTTCAATAGGGTCATTGCCAAATGCTTTCGCATCTTTTTCCTCTGATCCTTGCGTCATTACTGGCTGTTTGGTACGGATGCTGTCTATCCAATTGACATACACACTCTGTTGGTTGCCTCCGTAGCTTCGTTCTTCTATTGTATAGTTCACCAAAGCCCTCACTTTCTTATCACCAAACGGTGAGGTTTTCATATTGGTAGGTACAAGCGATGTTGATTCATCAAGTTGCATGAAGAATCCTTCTGGTGCAGTAGGATACACCGTTACCAGGGCAGTAGGACGCTGTAACACCTCATTGTTATCATTGTCATCACATGAGTTCAGCGTGAGCGAACTGGCTATCAATCCTATTGCCAAAATTGTTTTCTTTGTAATTCTCATATTTCTTGCTTTTTAGTTTCTACCTATTAAATCATCAAAAAGCAGGAATCTTGCCTGTAAATAATGTTTTTATGAGATTTTTTATTATGCCAACAGAGCAACACCTTTTTATATTGGCGTACTTTTTTGATATCGGTATCATATAGCAATACCATAAGGATAATCGGCTAATGATTGATAAGGGCAATGTTTTCCATAGGTAAAGAATGCAACATTCCATTCCGCCCTTAAAACAAAATCCACAGATATGTAACTATATCTGCGGATTTTGAATGAAGGGTGTTATATATTTTAATCTTTAATCACTTAATTGACTGGTTCAGCATGAACGTAAAAGTAATCATTCTTGGAGTCAGCATCGTTGCGATTGAGAACAAGTGCAATTCTTGTATCAGCAGTTGCCCAGTATGTAATAATATGCGCTTTTTCAGGAAGAGCCTTAAATAAGGTGCGGTAATGATCTACCTGCTTACCCACTTCGGTTCCCTTGCCATAATGGTTAATCATAAGTTCCGTCAATTCACGAGCCTCCTTTTGCAGAATTGCGACATCATTTCCCTTACCTTTTTCCCCGTAATTGTAGCGCAGTTCGGCATATACCTTGTTCATATCATTGTTGTATGTCCTTGGTTCGTAAACGGTGAAACTACGGCTTTTATCAAGCAAACATGTCGCGGCAAACTCTCTTGGCTTGCTAATCGAAAACTTTCCCCAATCGAAGCACAAGAATTTGTCATTATAGACATTGTGGTGCATTGTATATATATAGACAACACGACCTTTCTTGTAACCTGCAAAATATGAGGTCAAATCTGTGTTTGTGTCAAAGAAGCGAGTTGTCCACGTCAGTGCTGTTTGAGCCTGCCCCGGCTTATGACGATGTACGACATATCTGTCAGGAAGTGAACTGTTGTCAGAGCTCCAAACAATGGAGTCGAAATACTCCAACGCAGGGTTTGGAAGCATTGATGTGCCGAGATGATCCGTCAGCGAGAACTTTACATTTCCAAAAGCTACAATAACACTTCCGTTCGTATTCTCTTCAAAATCGTCGGGATTATTATAGCTCGCACTTACACGAAACTTACAGTCATTAGGAACAGCATCTGTAAAATCTATGTTTGCATCATAATCGTACGCTTTCTTTGTCTCCGCAAGTTCGTTGTCCGTCATGCGCTGATAAACCACCATGCCGTAGAATGGTTTCAGATTATCATGCTCAACGGTGGCATCGCCCAGTTTCTGCAAGGTGTACATATAGAACTTATTTGACTCTTTTCTTTGAAGCGTAACCACAGACAACACTTGCATATAGCGATTTTGAATACTTTGACTTGCCGAACCGCGCATGATGAATCCGGTCACTGCATCATAAAACCATTCTGTCTTGTTATATAACTTACCATAGGTATCACCATGTTGAAATCCTATCAGATGCCCATCCGATTCAAACCAATAATCCATATATCCACCGCCATTGCCTGTATAGAGGTAGTTTGTTTGTGAAAGTCTGCCGTTATCCTGCACTTTATACATGCCTATAACTTTCCAGCCATATCCTTTCACCTCATCCTCAACAACTGTGGCTATTGTGGGCTCGCAATCTTCAAGCACACAGCATCCATCGTTGTTAAGAGTATAAGTCTTATCGAACAGATTGTCATAGTCAGTACCCGGTCCGTTATGTTCGTCAGTCTTATCACAACCTGTAAAAGAAACGATGCTGAGCATTGTCAGTAGAAACATACAAATTCTTTTCATTTACTTTCATATTTTGGAGGTTAATATTATTGATACTATCTTAGCTTGTTTTTATCGTATTTATGGGATATATATATTCATATTTGCGGTAAAAACATAAGCTAAGACATTTTATTCTCAATGTTTCTTATTCTATCGGACAAAGCTATGATTTCCAAAAGTACTGCCCAGCAGCCTACAGAAACAAAAATACTGCCTACGAACATAAAAAACGCTCGAGGTGCGCACATTTCAGAACCCGATTCCCAGATACCCTTACTGATAAGTGTGCCTAATAAGACACCACCAATCAGACCGGAATAGGCAATAACGAGGATCATCTTTTCTATAATTGTTCTTTTCATACGTTTCGTTTTATATTGTCTGTTTTTATAAACGCTAAAATAGATATTATATTGCAGTATATACGAACATATCTGCTAATGTTTATGTCAAGTGTATCACCAAAAAGAGCATCGCTAATCCGCGATGCTCTTTTAAAGTTATCAAATAAGCATAGAAGATTATTAATTCTCCATGAACTTCTTAGCAGCTCTGAGCTGACGCCTCATAACACTGAGGAACTCCTGGCTCTCCTGCAGCACGTTTAGATAAACAAGCGAAATCTGCATTAGTGTATTGTCCTTCATTTTCTGCATACGGTCAATATGCTTCTTTCTGAGCACAGAGAGTTCATCCTTGCATTTATCTGCCTCGGTGAGAATCTCCCTGTAATTACTATAGCTGCTTGACTCTATTTGCTCGCAGCACATTTTCATCAGGTCGTTTATCTTCTGGCGTATTGGCATAAATTCCTTGATGTACTCGGAAGGAAGCGGATTGAAGTTGTTGTCAACATGCTCCTTGATAGGGTCGAGCATACGGCGCAGAGTGTAAATGTACTGCTGGTTGCTGTTGGCACCAAGGTGGAACCATGTGTTACGTTCAATGGCAATTTCTGAGGGCGAACGTTTCAAGCCTAACATCTCTTGGCGGCGGAACTTCTTCAACATGTCCTGTTCCTTTTTCAGTTCTTTGTTGGCATGGCGCAACTCGCGGGTGTTCTCATCTGCAAGACCATCCATAATGAGATTGAACTCATCCAGAGCAAAGCGGCATATGAAGCTTTGGGTGTGTGATACCTGATAGCGAAGAAAGCCCCATACAGTTTCAGGGTCGGACGAGCGCATAATCAGCTGGAAGGTGTTTTCCTTACTCTCTTCCTTCGCCTTCTTGTTATACTGTATATTGCTGCGTATAAGCATGAAGATAACGAGAGCCATGAAGACTGTCTGCACAAGAATACCTCCAAAATGCATGGCAAGACAGACTATGGCGCAGGCTATGAAAGCCACACCAGCTGTGACAAACCATCCACCGATAACACTAAGCACACCTGTTACGCGGAATACGGCACTCTCACGGCTCCATGCTTTGTCGGCAAGCGAAGAACCCATGGCAACCATAAAGGTAACGTAAGTGGTAGAGAGAGGCAACTTGAGATTGGTACCTATGGTGATAAGCATGGAAGCTAATACAAGGTTAACGGCTGCGCGAACCACGTCGAAGGCTGCGCTTTCCTCCAGTTCTACATCGTTCTTATCAAAACGTTTGTTAATCCACAGCTTCAAAGATTTGGGCAGGAAGCGGCTGAGCCAAGAGTCGGCACTTTGGCAGGTGCGTACAATGATGCGTGCTGCTGATGAACTGCCAAACATCTCATCGCCCTCGTCCTGACGGCTCAGGTCTACGGATGTCTTAATTACATTCTGTGCCTTTTTTGAGGTGGCCATGGCGATAATCATCACGAAACCTGCAGCGAGCAGATAGGCAGGAGTTGTCTTGGCACTCTCCATCAATGAGGTCATCATAAAACTGTCAGGTGCTGCACCATTGGCATTTGCCATATAATCATTGTAAGAAGAAAGGCCAGCCAAAGGCACACCGATGAAGTTCACCATGTCATTGCCAGCAAAAGCCATAGCCAAAGCAAAGGTGCCCATCAGCACAGTGAGTTTGAAGATGTTGATGCGGCAGAGATGCAAGAACTCCATCACGATGGCTGAAATCACGAAAGTGGCGCAAAGCAGCGTGCCTATATTATGGTCAATGAATTCGTGCCATTCTGAAGGCAGGTACGGACTTTTTCCCAATCCCTTCATAAATATAAAGTAGGAGAGTACAGTGAAGGATATACCACCGAAAATGGCAATCGAATAGCGGGAGTGCTTGCGGTAGTTGAAGGTGAAAACCACACGCGAAAGCCACATCACGATAATACCGAATACAAAGGCGATAATCACTGATGAGAAAATACCCATAATCACCTCTAAGGCTTTGTCGCTGTTAAGCAACATGCCATAATTGAGACTGTCGTCGCCTATCATCTTCAGTGTGGCGAGAATGAAAGCACCACCCAACAATTCGAACACCAGTGATACGGTGGTAGAGGTTGGCATACCAAACGTGTTGAACACGTCCAGCACAATAACGTCGGTTACCATGACCGCAAGGAATAGCGTCATTACTTCTTCGAAAGTGAAGTGGTCTGGACTTATAAGGCCATGACGAGCGATGTCCATCATTCCCGATGACATAATTGCTCCAAGCACCACGCCGAAGGAGGCTATGATAAGAACCGTGCGGAACTTTGCAACCTTAGCCCCGATGGCAGACTGCAGGAAGTTGACAGCATCGTTGCTGACTCCCACAAAGAGATCGAACACTGCCAGACAGAGCAGGAAGATCACAATACATAAATAAATTGTACCCATTTCTAATATCTCATTTGTAATTTCTCATAGAGTCCATCCACGATACTGTCTGCAAGTGAGATGTTCGGCACCATGATCGTGTCGCATTCCAGATACTCGCATGCCAGGATGAAGATTTCGGCAGCAGGAATGATGACATCAGCGCGGTCTTCCTTCAGCGAGAAAGAGATTTCACGTTCCTCGATGCTCAGCGGTTGCATCATTAGGTAGAGACGCTTCAGTTCGCAGAGAGTCAGTTCCTTTGCATTCGTCTTGTTGTGGCGGGCAAGCTTGTTTAGCTTGTTGATGTTTCCGCCGGAACCGATGATGCGGATATTGCCGTATTCCTTGGCATATCTGCAGAGGTTTTCCTTGAACAGTTTCTCCGTCTCGGCCGTCACCTTCCCGCTCAGCATTCTCAGCGTACCCATGTTGTAGGAGAAACTTTCAGCCAGCGTGCCGTCGTGGATGATGGAAACCTCGGTGCTGCCTCCTCCCACGTCGATATAGGCGAAGTTTCCCTCATTAGAGTCGGTCTTCTCCACCTGGTTGTTGTAGAGCAGTTGCGCCTCCTCCTGTCCTTTGATAATCTCGAGCTTGATGCCAGTCTGCTTTTCTATTTTCTTCAGCACCTTCTTGCCGTTTTCAGCATCTCGCATGGCAGAAGTGGCACAGGCACGGAAGGCATCCACATCGTTGAGCTTCATGAATTGCTTGAATCCCTTCATCATGTGGAGCATCATCTTTTCCCTTTCCTTGGACACCTTGCCGAGTGTAAACACATCCTTGCCCAGGCGCAGCGGAATGCGGATGAACATGATTTTCTTGATGCGGTCTTCCTCGCGTGGTGCTTCCGGATCAAACCGTTTGATGAGTAGTCTGGCTCCGTTGGAACCGATATCAATAGCTGCTAAAGTTGTCATTTCTAATTCTTTTTATGATTCTTTCAATTCCTCCAGATAGGCAGTATATAATTCCTTCTGGCTTCTGAATTCAGGACCTTCCACAAACTCGTTGGTTCCCTTTCCATCCACGATGCGGCCGTTCACGGTATCTCTCATGCCGTATGATACGGTGCGGAGCAAGTCTGCCTGCATATCCTCGTCATAGACGGGAGTGAGAACCTCGATGCGGTTGAGGAGATTTCTCGGCATCCAGTCGGCAGAACCGATGAAATATCTTGGTTTGCCACCATTAGCGAAGATGAGGATACGGCTGTGCTCCAGATATCTGTCGATGATGCCCACGCAGTGAATGTTCTCGCTGAGTTTGGCGATGCCCGGCACGAGCGAACAGTTGCCACGTATCACGATGTCTATCTTCACTCCAGCCTTGGAAGCCTGATAGAGCTTAGCCACCATGTCGGTATCGGTGATGTGGTTGATTTTCATCTTCACCCAGGCCTCCTTGCCCTCGTTGGCATTCTTGATTTCTGTATCCAGCATTCTGAGGATGCGGCTCTTCATGGAGTTAGGCGAAACGAGCAGTTCGTTGAAACGGAAAGGCGAGAAAGGACGGTCGATGAAGTCGAACACCTTAGCCACCTCATTCACGATTTTTGGACGTGCCGTCATCATCAGGTAGTCGGTATATATCCTGGCATTTCCCTCGTGAAAATTACCCGTTCCGATGCAGGCGATATTTCCCTTCTTCGACTCGATATAGAGCAGTTTGGAGTGAATCTTCAAGCCCTCTACACCGAAGATGACGTTGACGCCTTCCTCCTGCATGCGCTTGCTCCACTTGATGTTGCTCTCCTCGTCGAAGCGGGCGAGAAGCTCAACCACGGCGGTAACCTTCTTGCCGTTGCGGGCAGCAGTAATCAATGCCTTCACCACCTTGGAGTCCTTGGCCAGACGGTAGAGAGTAGTCTTGATGGCTTTCACCTCTGGCTTGACGGCAGCCTCGCGCAGCACACGGATGTAGCCGTTGAAACTGTGGTATGGCACGTGGATATTACGGTCTTTCTGACGGATCTGGTCGAGGATGCTCTCGTTGGAGAGGAACTCCGGTTTCATGATAGGCGTCCACTTCTCATATTTCAGTTCCTTGTGTCCGCAGTCAGGAAAAGACATCAGGTCCTTGTGGTTCTGATATCTTCCGCCCGCAAGCGAAGCGTCCAGCTCCTTGGTGTTCAGCCGTTCTCGCAGTTTTTTCTGCAAGTCTTTAGGCATTTCGCGGTCGTAGATCACGCGCACGGCTTCCCCCTTCTTTCGGCTGCTCACACCCAGCGCAATCTTCTCCATCGTACCGAAGTCGGCATCATTGTCCATCTCCATTTCCGCATCCTTGGTAAACTTGAAGGAATAAGCACGGTAAGAGCTCTCCTTGAATCCGAGGAATACTAAGGGCAGGCAGAAGCGAATGACATCGTCCAGATACATGATGTTGTCGAACCCGTCGCTCGAAGGAATCATCACCCATCGTCCATAAACACGGTCGGGCACCTTCACCACGGCATATTTCTTCTTGCCCTTCTTGCCGTCGTCTTTCTTTTTCCTGCCCTTGCCGTTCTCATCCTCGTCATTATTTTCCATTTCTGTCTTTTCGATAGCGAGGTAGATGCGGTTGTCCTCCAGAGTAGAGAGGTCGTCTATTTCGTTGAGCCAAATAGGATTGACAGAACCGTTGAGCTTGTCGTAGAAGAACTGTGTGAGGAAGTTATTCTGCTCGTCGTTGAGATCGGTTTCGGTGACAAGTCGAACCTTGTGAACTTCAAGTTCGCGGAAAACCTGATCCACCGCTTCAGTGTATTCTTTCGAGTAAGATTCATTGAGCTTATTGATCGTTTTGAGAGACTTTTTGATTTGAGCTTCCATATCCTTGGTGAGGTGGCGGTCTGTCATGCGGTTGAGTGAAGCCACACGTACACGGAAGAACTCATCGAGGTTGTTGGAATAAATGCCGAGGAAGGAGAGACGCTCGAGCAATGGAACAAATTCCTTCTTGGCTTCCTGCAGAATGCGGTGGTTGAAGTACATCCAACTCACGTCGCGCTCTACGTATGCTTTTTTTATGATTTCTTCTTTGGTCATAAACTTCTCGGTCGATATTATCTGATTTTCTTTTCCACCATTTCTGTAACGGGGAAATCCGTATCCCCATCGATGAAGTGGAGAGCCTTGCGGAAGGTTTTGCTTGCACCTTCAGGCACGATGATTTCGTGGAGCTGGTCGCAGTCATCAAAAGCATGACGGCTCAGTTTGGCAGGAACGCCGGCAAAAGTCACCTTCTTGAGTTTGTCGCATTCGGCAAAAGCATATCCCCTTACCTCCTTGACACCGGCAGGGATATATACGTTATCCAGTTCATCACAATCATAGAAAGCATCGTGTTCTATCTCTTTCACGGAGTTGGCTATGATGACATTCTTGAGTTGCTTCTTGCCGCGGAAAGCCATTTCGCCGATGATGGTTACTCCCTCAGGAACGGTGAAGCTTGCCTCATTACTCATGCAATAGACGAGGCGCTTCTTATCGGTAGTATAAACAGCCTCTCCATCATAGTCGAAGTCATCACTGTCAATCTTCTGAAGGGCGAGGTTGAGCACTAAGCTCTCAAATTTGTCGTCCTTCTTGCCTTCTTTCTTGGAACTCTTTTTCTTGAGAATCTCCAGAATTGCTTTTTTGTTCTCTTTCATTTCATTATAATGTTAAGTATGAATGCTTTCTCTTGTTTCTATTATGCCAACAAGCAGGAAACATATTTCTTTTCGGGTGCAAAAATACTCATACGGTATTACAGCTTATTTGAAGATATATTAAAAAATTATTATGAAACAGTTAACTTTATATTTCATTACTTGAGAATTCTTTGTTTAGGGCTTTTCTGCATCATTTTTTATTTACTTCCTGTATAATTTCCAGTGTACGTCTCTGCTTCATTTGCCTTTCTCCTACTTTGATAGTACTCCCATGTGTGCCATAATATAAGGAGTGTCTTTCATCTATTTTTCGCCTTCATAGTCAAGAGAGAATCCTTTTGAGCAGTATTAGAAAATAAGCGTTTTACAAAGCCATTTCCTGTATTATAACAAAATGTCCGCAAAACCAAATTCTTGGAATTGCGGACAAAAATGAATAGTTTTATATAATGTTAGAAAGCTGCAACATTATTAATACATGGTGTACCCTTGGCATCATCGAATACAATGCGAAGACCATTGGTCTTTACCTTGTCAAATCGCAGGATACGCTTGTAACCGATTGTGGTTGTCTCTTCCTTTTGACTGAGCTTTACCCAGTTCTTGCCCTGAAGATAATATACAGTGAATGCTTTCACACGCTGTCCTAAAGGTATATACTCCTGTAGCAAAAGTCGAGATATTTCTCGCTCTTTACCAAGACGGAACTCAATGCTTGCACCCTTAACCTTTTTAGAGGCCCAGAATGTGTCGTATTTTCCGTCATTAACGTTTTTACCGACATTCTTACCTTGCTGGCTGTCCACTTTAGGAGTAACACCTTTAAGGACATTTACAGACATCTCCTGCAGGATTCTCTTGTGGAAGTTAACTGCATTGGCAGAGTCTATTGGATGTATCAGTCCGTCTTTATCAACAGGGAAGTTGAGCAGGAATGTTGCATTGTGTCCCACGCTTCTGTAATAAAGGTCACATAACTGATCTACGGTTTTTACCTTACTGTCTTCTTTTTCATGATAGAACCATCCCGGTCTGATAGATACATCGCATTCTGCAGGTGTCCATTGATCACCATTCTCCCAACCGAACTGCAGTTGCTTTGGCTTGTCGTAACCAGGATAAACTGTATTTGAAGGAATCATTGCCCAGTTGGTTTCACCTGCAAATCCATTCTCATTACCTACCCATCGGCATCCAGGACCACCGTCGCCAAAGATGATAGCATTTGGCTGCAAGCTATCAACAATCTGGTACAGTTTGTCAAACTCATAGTAGTTCTTGCGGTCAATGGTTCGCATCTCTGCTGCACCGCCATACCATCCGTCACCACCATTGGCACCATCAAACCAAACCTCGAAAATATCACCATAGTTGCTAAGCAACTCTTTGAGCTGTCGCTTATAATACTCTACGTAATATTTGGAACCATAGCTTGTCTGATTTCTATCCCATGGTGAGAGATATACGCCGAATTTCAAACCATACTTCTTGCAAGCTTTTGAGAGTTCTCCAACAAGATCACCTTTACCGTCTTTGTACGGAGAGTTACGGATACAGTAGTCGGTAGTATGAGTTGGCCACAGACAGAAACCGTCATGGTGTTTTGCTGTAATGATGACACCTTTCATGCCAGCAGCGACAAGAGTTCTTGCCCACTGCTCACAGTCTAATTTCTTTGGATTAAAGGTCTTGACGTCAGAATCACCATATCCCCATTCCTTATCATTGAATGTATTCAATCCGAAATGGATGAAAGCATAGGTCTCCATCTTCTGCCATTCAACCTGTGCTTGACTCGGAACCGGGAGAATAGGTTTCACTCCGTTCTTGCTACTCTGTCCCAAAGTTGTCAGTGCTGTAGTACCCACCAACAAGAGTGTAATGAATAATTTCTTTTTCATTTTTGTTTGATATTTAATGATGTTATAGATTGCAGTCTCACTCTGATTTCTCAGAGTGAGGACTATTTAGTTATCTTACAGGACGAATCACGAATTTGAATGCATAGTCCTGATAAGGAAGCATATATTTCTCAATAGGTAAGGCGCCCCATGTATTGATACATCCCAATCCCATCTGTCTCTGACTAATGTGTACAGAGGTAAAGTCTCGTGGTACAAGGTCTCCAGAATGTTCTTGGTTCTTTACCGGTCCGCGGTAAAGATCTGAAGTCAGATAGTTCAGGCTTGAACACTCCATTGGCTCATTGGAGAAAAACTCCAGACCTTTATTGTCTTTTGTCAGAACCTTCCAATATCTTACCTGCGTCTTGTTGCCAGACTCCTGTGGACGGACGTATGGATAATACTGATCCTTTACCAACTGGGTAAAAATGCCCAATCTGTCGGAATTATTACGGTCTGCATAATTCTCGTTAGGACCCTTTCCGTAGAATTCAACTCTATCAAACTCCTTAGGCATCTGCAATTCCATTCCATAGCGCAGAAGATTTGGCTTGTTCTCCGCATCAGGATTTACCTTCAGATCTTGTTCAACAGTCAGTTCTCCATTATTATTCAATGTATAGGTAAGAGTCAGTGTAGACTCTGTTTCTTTGAGATACAACTCGGCAACAACAGAACCATTCTCCTTACGGGTAAAATTCTTCAGTTCCATACTTGGCTTATTCCATGCTGCACTTAAGGTAGTCATATGTGAACCAAAATCATTGTCTGTGCATGCTCTCCAGAAGTCTGGAGTCAAATCAAATCCTCTTACAAGCATAGGTGTTTTGTCAACATCCAAATAAGAAACAAGTCCTGTTGCCTTACTGATGGTAACATCCACACCATTGGCAAAAAGAACGAGATACTTGGCATGATCTACAGCCTTGACTTTGGCTGTTTCAGAGGAATTCAATACAGGGAACTTATAGTCGCTAATCACAAACTGCTGGTGGGCGATTTCTTCATCCTTACTTAGAAGAAGCGAATCACTGTTCAATTTGTACGAAAGATTCAGTGTTTTTTCCTTTCCTCTGTACTTCTTGTCTGCAACTATCTTTGCATATCCAGGAATTGCAATGGTCTTGCTTGTCTGAGGAAGAATATTGTATTTGCCAAGGTTGATTAAACCGTTTGCCATACTTTTTCCCTCTACCTCTATTGAATATACGAGATTTACGTTATTCAACGGAACAAAGAAGTTCTCATTGAATACAGAGACTGTACCCTTGACCTTGTTCTCAAGTTTGCTCCAGATGTTCTGATGGAAGTATTTCACTTCGTAAGCATGAGGATTTGGTCTTCTGTCCGGACTAACCAAGCCATTGTTGTTGAAGTTCTCGTCAGACATAGGGAAACGACCATAATCACCGCCATAGGCATAGATCTGATTACCAGTTATCTTGCTCTTGTCGCGCAGACCCTGATCTACAAAATCCCAAATAAAACCACCCTGATACTGAGGATACTGACGGACCAAATCCCAATACTGCTTGAATCCACCCATAGAATTACCCATGGCATGGGCATACTCCTGCTGAAGAAGAGGTTTGTCACAATAGTCCTTTTCCAGATATGCTCTACAACTGTCGTAATCAGCATACATAGGACAGAAAATGTCAGTCTTGCCAGCCTTCAGACCAGCCAACTCGTATGACTCAACAGGACGGGTCTCATCATGCTTGCCTGTTGAACATGCCATTTCGTATTGTACCGGACGAGAACTATCATATGCCTTTACCCAATCGTAGGCATCCTCAATGTTCTTACCATAACCTGCTTCGTTACCAAGACTCCACATAATGATACAAGGATGGTTTTTGAGAACCTTCACATTGTGCATGTTACGCTCAATGTGTGTCTTGTTGAACAACTCATTTTTAGCCAGAGTCTCTTTACCAAATCCCATTCCGTGGCTTTCCAGATTTGCCTCAGCCATAACATAAATACCATATTCATCACACAAATCATACCAGCGTGGGTCATTTGGATAGTGGCTGGTGCGTATAGCATTAATGTTTAATTGCTTTGCAACCTTTATGTCACGAATCATGTTCTCAACACTGACAACATATCCTCCATCAGGATCTATCTCATGACGGTTCACACCCTTGATAAGAACAGGCTGTCCATTTACCAAGAGCTGTTTTCCCTTGATCTCGATCTTTCTAAAACCGACATTTTGGCGAATGACTTCCAATACTTTATCTCCATCCATCAGTGTCGCTCTGAGTGTGTACAAATTCGGTGTTTCTGCTGTCCATTTGGCTACATTCTGAATGGTTGACTCTACTGTTGAACTGCCACCCTGTAACTGTTGCTTTCTTTCAAAAACCGTATTGCCAGTTTTCTTGTCTATCAATTCTACCAGAATATTCTTTCCATCACATGATTCTGTAGAAAAATGAATGGCAAAGATACCGTCTTTATAATTATCGGACAAGGAAGAGGTTACGTTCAAGTCCTTAATATGTGACTTCGGCTGAGCATAGATATAGTTCTCTCTGGCAATACCGCGAAGTCTCCAATAGTCCTGATCCTCAAAATAAGATCCATCGCACCATCTCATCAGCTGCATGGCTATCAGATTCTCTTTTCCTGGTTCTACATATTTAGTGATGTCAAATTCCGCAGCAACCTTATTGTCTTCAGCATAGCCAACAAACTTTCCATTTACATATAGGTTGATATTGCTGGAAAATTCGCCGATGTGCAGTATTATATTGTCACCATTCCAATTCTCAGGAATTACAATCTTACGTCGGTAAGATCCGACGTAGTTACCAAGATCCTGCACATAAGGAGGATTTGATTCCCATTCATTTTCCCACTCATATTTTATGTTGGTATAGACTGGCACGCTATAGCCATTCAACTCCCAACATCCAGGAATTGGCATCTTACCCCAATTAGAATCATCAAGATTGAGAGAATAGAAATCTAAAGGACGCTCATTGGCATTCTGCACCCAATTGAATTTCCAATTTCCTTCAATAGACAAGAATCTCTTTGAAAGCGTCTTGTCATTTCTGTCAGACAGTTCCTTATTCTCATAGCCGAAGAAATCAGAAACAGGCTCGTTACGATTGATGTTGTTCACCAAAGGGTCATTCCATGGTTCTGTCTTCTGGGCATATACATTACTTGATAAAGCCATAAAAAGTACCATAAAATCGTATAATTTATTCATAATCAATAGGTATTTATAGTTTTATACTTGCTCCAAACTCAACAGTGAAAGGACGAAGATAGCGTCCGGACATTACGTAGCCATTGAATCGCTTGGCTTCTTCCGGACCAATAAGCTCTGAGCCGGATATTGTACCGCTGGCACCTTTTTGGTTCAGGAAGTTGACTACACCAAGATTGAATGATAATTTGTTGGTAGCATTCCATTTCACACCTGCGAAAGTTTCCCAATGGCCGTTAAACCAAAGGGCATTTGAAAGATTAGCATACGTTTTTCCAAAATATCTGAAACTGCCCCATACAGTCATCTTATCCTTGTAAAAGGTATAACTTGGGTCAAGCTCAATCAGTATCTGTGGTATTTCCTTGACAATGTTACCAGTGGCGTTTAAGTCAGCGGTCTCACCATCATCAAACTTAACAGTTACAGAATAGTCCTTGTATGTTGGTTTCTGATAAGTAAAGAGGGCATGAAGATGCGCACCCTTGAAAGGGTCAAGTTCCACATTGGTTGTCCATCCAACAGTCTGAATGCTATAATTTAATGATGTTGTCTTTGAAATACTAGTGCCAGGTTTGGTTATATCCTGCTGGTCTGTATTGTTCGTCTTCTGAATCCAGGTTATCATTGATGTAACATCAATCCACTTATTGCGATAGAATATTCCACCACGTAGCAATGGAATGCGGAGGCGCAGGTCCTGTGGACCCATGTTGGAATAATCGGTCATACGAGGAGAGCGTTCCATTTGAGTAAAGTCTGCTGTAAGTCCCATTCCTTTATAAAAGGACCATGTAGCCGAAACTGTAAATGCATAATTGAGCTTATTCTTTGTTCTGTGCTGTGGTGTAATGGTTACACCGTCTGCATTGGTTGCACCGACATACATGTCTGCAAATCGTGCATAAGGCAACTGGTCTACTGACATACGACACCACTCTAAGCGTGCGCCATAGAAGAAACGAAGGCTTTCAATAGGACGCCATTCGTCTGTGAAATATCCTGCTAACTTATTCTCATTACCGATTGCATAGTCTGTAGATATCTCGTTAAAACCATAATAACTTATTCTTGCAGTCGGGTCTGAAACCGTGGAATGAGACAGGAATTCAGGATACTCCTTCACACTGGCATCCCATTGTGTTGACGCTGACCAGTAGTCTATGTCAAAGTTCCACTCATTGAGACCTATTTTAAGATTGTGCTGTCCACAGTTTCTCAATAGCTCAGAGGTGAGAAGGAAAGATTTTGCCTTTGCAGTATGAAACCAGATTCTTCGACCATCCATCATACCTGTATAAAGCTTTCCATTCTTGTCATAATACGTATTCGTATTACCCTCAACCTTTCCATCTTTGACATTCATGATGGAACTGCCGCCAAAGTCGGAATAGTTAGCATCAACCCAGGTATATTTAGCCTTTGTATCCAAGTTCCATGCATTACCTAAATCCCATTTGAATAATACAGCAAATTCGTGAGATTTGCTTTTGTTCCAATCATTGATAGTAGTGTTTTTCACTTCACCTGTCTTCATATCACGGTACATGAAGTTCTGAGAAGCTGGAACGTATGAAGATGTACCCAATTTGAAGCCATCCAATTCTGTCACATCACCATTAGTGTGATAGATAAATGGTGCAAACTGGGTTATGGAACCCATACGCTGACAGTTTGAGAACTTGTAGAGAAAAGACAACTGACCTCTGTTTCCCCAATGCTTTGTCAGGGCACCCTTATAAATTTGTGTACGGTCATTATAGTTGGTAAACTTCAAGTCAAAAGTTCCCGGATCAAAGTTCTGATACATATTCAAGGCATAAGTCCAGCCTTTTGCCAGAGGTCCTGAAACGTTCAAATCAAACTGATGCATACCATAATGGTTGCCTTTGTAATTCAAGATACCCTTGAACGTATTACTGCCTAAGTCGCTGAAACTGTTTACAGAATATGCAATGTTTCCTGTAGCGATGGCTGATTCCTGTGGGTTCATCAATCCTACCTCTGCCAAGCTACCATCACTTCTCCAATGAGCAGATACAGGATGGATGTAAGAAGAATAAACGACTGGTAATCCGTTCTCGTACACATTTACATCTTCACTTGGAAGACCAATCTGAATGTAACGAGGTGCATTGGCATCGGATGCATTGAGCATCACATTGCGTTCTGCTTTCTTTTCTACCATTGTAGTGTCTGACTTCTCTTGAGCACTACAAATGCTTGGGATGACCACGCAACAAGATAAGAGCAAAAGTTCTCTTCTCATAACTTTAAAACATTAAAAACGCTAAATACATAATGGATTTATTTCAACCATACATGCAATTACGCTTTATGTCCAATGCACCTATATGGACCAAAATAACTGCTGAACACATACATAAGGGAAACGGCGTTGGTGCTGTACGAGTAACTCAGCCAACAGTCCTGAACTCCTGAAACATCATATACTAGCCAATAGTGGAATACACTTTGTTACGTCCAAGATAATGTTTGAAACCTTATTACACGTTATATGCTACCAATGGAATTATTCAGGTGCAGTTGATAATAAGTTTTCTATTTTTAATATCCTATGGGCGGTCTATAGCTGCCTTATATATTTCTGTTCCTGATTTGATATTATAGAATCCAAGAGTGTGTGTAACCAAGTGCGCTTGTAAACGCCATTTCCAATATGCTTGTCCTTCCCGTCTTTCTCATTCGGCATTCGTCAATTAAGGCAAGGCGTGAAAACGGTTGCAAAGATAAGGTCTAAGTCTTAAAAAACAAAAAAAACAACTAATATTATTTTAATTTAACTATATTATTCTAAACGTTTGTCAGATTTCAAAATATTCTTGTTTTTTGGTACGAATCTTTAATCAGTAACCCGTTAGAAGTAACATCTGCTTTTACGTTATTTGTTTCTTCTTTGTTTTCTTCTTTGCTCTCTTTCTCAACCTGCGGTGCAAGTTCAAGCTGTATTTTTCTGTCCAAAGCAGCCAGATCTGTCTTTAGACTTTTCAGCTCATCTTCTCTCTTCCAGACCTTGGAAGCAATTTCCTGCAGCTGCGGAATCTCCTTCTCCAGTGTCCTGCATCTTGAATCATACTGTTCAATGTACCCTTGTATCTTCTGCAGGGCATTCACAAAGTTGTTTGCCGCAGCTATCGGGTCCGACTTGGCGAGATGTCCGTTGTTGTACTGATACTTGTAATGACCCTCAACAACAAAGCGGTTATCAACGAAGGGCAGACCACTCTCAAAGCTTGTCTCGCTCACAACCTTGATGGGGAAACCATAAATTGCACCTATTTCCTTGTATTCCCCATCTGTCCTTTCCGTTTTTGCCATCCTTTGAAGCTGTTTGCCTATCACTTCCAGATTATTGGACTCGAGACCGTTAAGGGTGATGAGATTGAGAATATTCCCGTCCATATCCTTCTTTGCCTGACTCATAAACTTGTCATAGTCCGCTGTCATGCCTTTGAGTATAGCTCGATTGCCATCCAACTCTTCTGACTTTGATTTCAATTTCAGTTCTGAGTCACGCTTGCCCCTGTTGAACGATTTGCGCTCACCCTCTAGAGAAGCAATCTTCTTCTCCAGCTTCGCCTTGTCAAGCAAGTCGGTATTTCCGGAGAGAATAGCCATATACTCTGAAAAATTCATGCCCGATTTCTCGTCCATCGCTCCCTCGTCAATGGTTCTCGCTCCCAAGGCTCCGCTTTTCAACTGCGAGATAAAAGTCTGCTTGCAGTGCAGGAGGTTGAATTTGTACGAGTCAAGCGACTTTTCCACCGCATAGATGATGACATCCACCTTGTTGTCGGCATACAGCTTGGCAATCTCGTTGCCGGCACGCACCCCTCGACCGTCACGCTGTGCCAAGTCGGACGGTCGCCACGGTGTATCCAAATGATGGATAGCCACACACCGTTTTTGTGCGTTTACGCCTGTACCCAACATGGATGTGGAGCCGAATAACACACGCACTGAACCCTCGTTCATGGCTGCTATCACCGCCTTTCTTGCCCTCTCGTTCTTGCATTCCTGAATGAAGCGAATCTCTGACGAGGGTATTCCGTAATCCTCTATCAGCTTGCGCTTGATTTCAGAATACACGTTCCATTCGCCCGGTCGATATGTTCCCAAGTCGGAGAACACGAACTGCGTGCCCTTATGACCGTCGTAACGGTGATAGTAGTCGGCTATCATCTTGGCACAATGACTCGCCTTGTTGTCGGGATGGTCCTCACAAGTCGGGTCTATCATGCGCATGTCGAGAGCCATCTTTCGGGCATAGTCCGTGGCAATGAGCATCTTTGCCTTCTCTTCCGTTTCCGACAGAGGCAGTCTTCCGAGGATGGTGGCATCACCCGTCTTGGCAAACTCCATCAGCTTTTGGATGAAGTCCTCCTGCTCGGGTGTCGGTGGTATGTTATGAAGGATCTCGTTCTTCTGTGGTCTGTCCACACCAACCGCCTCCGCCGTGCGATAGTCGGTTATCTCGTTGTAGAAGGCAGCAAGCTCCGGCACTTTGATGAAGTATCTGAAACGCTCCTTCTGCACGATGTTGTTGGTGACGTTAAACTCGAAGTCGGTAGTTTTCTTGGCGAAGATTGCCGCCCACGCATCGAAACAGCGGATGTCCTGACGCTCCAGTTCCTTGGGGCGCAGGTACTTGAACAGCAGATACAACTCTGTGAGTGAGTTACTGATAGTTGTTCCCGACAGGAATGTCGCTCCCAAGTCTCTGCCTGTCCGCTCCTGTATGGTTCGGATGGCAAAGAGCATATTGAGTGCCTTCTGGCTTCCCTCGCTGTTGCCGAGTCCTGCCACACGGTCGTGACGGGTATTGAACATAAGGTTCTTGAACTGGTGGCTCTCGTCCACAAACAAGTGGTCGATGCCCATCATGCGGAAATCCACCACATCATCGGTGCGTTGCTCGATGCTGTAGGCTATCTTCTGCAACTTTGCCTCCAAGTTGAACTTCCGCTTTTCCAGTCCTTTGAGCATTCCCCTCGACACGTCCTTGCCCTGCGTACGTATCACCTCCAAGTTTTCCTCCACGGTATCAAGCTCTGCCTGCAATATCTGCCGTTGGAGTTCTGGCGATTGCGGTATCTTCCCGAACTGATCATGCGACATGATTACACAGTCATAGTCGTTGTTCTTGATGTTGTTGAAGAAACTGACACGGTTCTTGGTGGAAAAATCCTTCTCCGAGGCATAGAGTATCCTCGCATGGGGATAAGCTGTCTGATAGGTGGCAGCTATCTCCGCGACATTGGCTTTCAGCCCGATAATCATCGGCTTGTGAGCTATACCGAGACGTTTCATCTCATGCGCAGCCATGCACATGATGAGGGTCTTGCCAGTTCCCACCTCATGGTCACATATCCCGCCGCCGTTCTGCAAAAGCATCCATACACAGTCCTTCTGACTTGGGTACACACTCTTGACACCATACTTTCCGCCAAGGGCTTTCAAGTCCAAGCCGGGGAAGGTCTGGTGAGAGCCGTCATACTTCGGACGCACGAAGCAGTTGAACTTCCGGTTGTACATTGTGGTCAAGCGTTCCTTAAAGGAGTCAGACTGCTCTTCCAGCCATTCAGTGAACCCGTTGCGGATTTCGTCAATCTTGGCATTGGCAAGCTGTATGCCCTCGCTGTCACGCACCTTGATGTCGTTGCCGTTCTCGTCTTCACCTATGCTCTTCATCATGTCGGGACAGGTGTTGTGCAGGGCATGTTTCAGAAGACTCATGCCGTCATAGTGGCGGTAATAGCCCTTCACCATATACTCATCCGTGATGACCATGGTCTTCATACTGCATTTTGCCGAATACTCGTCCATGCTGTCGGAATAGACGATGCTGACCTGTGTATTGAAGAGGTGGCTCATGTAAGCGGAATACACACCTGTAGGTATCCAACGTTCACCGAAGTTGAAGTCCAGGTCCTCAAAGGCTATCGGTTCGGGAAAGCTTGCCTTCAAGGCTTCCAACGACTCCCTCACGATTGCATGATCGGGATTTTCCTTCAGCCATTCTTCTATACGCTCCGCTTTCTCTATTACATTGCCAGCAATGAAGCGGTCGGCTATCTCGTAGCCGTCTATGAGCGGATTGTAATAGATGCGTCCTTTAAGCGCTTCCGTCAGTTCCTGTTCCGGCATATCCGATAATTCAGTCATATACGGCAAGTCGATACGGCCGAACTTGTTGAGCGAGGCGGTGAGCGCTTCCTCTGGAGAATCCACATGACTGACCTCGTCAAGCGAAAAAGAGACCGGGTGGTCGAAGATGTCTGACTTTGTGAACTGTCCGTTTTCTACCCGTTCCAACGACAGCATGTCGCGCCCTGAGGCATCCATAAGGATGAACTTCACGTTCTGCTTGGCATTGAGGTTGCCGAAGCGGATGAAGAAAGCATCATAATAAACATTCAGACTCTCACGCATCTGCTTGTTTTCCGTCTGTTCTTCCGCTTCATAGGTGTAAAGTTTCTGATAGGCATCACGGAGGGCGATATACAAGACTGCCTTTTCTTTCTGCTCCATATTCAGATCCAACGGCATGAAGGTAGCACCATACTTGGTAAGGTCTTTCAATACACCGATGTTTTTGGCAGAGTCGAGCACCATAGAACCCTCACAATGAAAACTATCCAGTTTCTCATCAAATGGACGGGGCTTCATAGCATCCTCTTTCTTCCTTGCCTGCTCTTCCCGCTTTCTTTCGTGCTCTTTTTGTTGTTCCCGCTCATGATTTGTTTCTTTCAATGTGCTCTGAGTCTTGGAATCTTCTTTTGCCTCATTCCCTTTCGACTGTTCATGCCCGATTTGAACTTTGAGAACTTCTATCGGTTCCATCGGCGGCTTGAACTTCGGATCAAGCGTATCTTCAACGCCCAAAGCCTTGAGTTGTTCCTGACGGTGCATTTCCGCCTTTTGGCGCAGCAGCACCCTGTCTTCTGGAGCCATGGTCATCATCATCTCGTAAAAGCCGTTGATTGGCGGATTCTCTTCCCAAGAGATGCTTGCGTATGGCTCATCCCCAGGCAGGATTGGTTTTGTCTCCTGTGCTGTTTCCTGCTCTTTTGCATCTGTCAACGAAGGCTTTTCTTCTTTTTCCACAGGCTTTGTCACAACTTCAAAAGTCGGATTGACGCTTTTTACCAACGGACTTGCTTTCTTCCTTGACACTTTCTTGGCGACAGCACCCACTGTTACCTCTGCTTTCTTCTTCGTAGAATGGACAGCCTGACGGTTTCCTTCTTCCATTCCCCAAAGGTCAAACAGCGTCATTTGGACTGGTGGCTGCTGATGATTGGACTTTTGGGATAGCTCAGCATCATCAGTAGGCTTTTCCCGTTTTTGCAAGGATACTACCGTATCGTTCTGCTTTACCTCAATGGAAGGCTTTATCTTCTCTGTTTTTTCTATCTTTTCTGTTTCTTCAACCTCCTTAACTTCCTCAGCCTTTGTTTCCTCTATCCCCAAGTATCGGTTCAAATTGAGGTTCTTCTTAAAGTCTTCATGGAGCATCTTTCGCAAATCCTCTGCAATGCCTTCCACGCCATCCTCATGCGTGTATATCATTGCAGGTTTGCCGAACGGGTCAGTATCCAACTTTGCCGTTGTATGGATAATGCGTTCCGGATGCTCCAGAAAGTAGTTGTTTGTCGGAATGCGGTTCTCGTCATTATAGACAGTGTCAAGCAGGTTGTCGTCTCCTCGCAGCGACTCCTTTTGGGTATTTTTCTGCAGAATGATGAGGTCACTGCCCACTTCCGTATTGGCATTTTCCGTGAACAGGTTGTTGGGAAGACGAATCGCTGACACGAGATCAGCATGATAGAGCATCATAAAACGCGCGGCACTGTTGTTTTTGGCATTCAATACGCCTTGTGAGGTGATGAAGGCAACCAACCCACCATCCCTTACCGTATCAAGAGCCTTGACAAAGAAGTAGTTGTGTATGCGTCTGGTGACAAGTGCCCTCATGCCTTTCATGGCTGTATAGGACGGATCAAATACGGCAACATCGCCAAAGGGAATATTTGAGATGGCGAGGTCGAAGTAGTCATTGAAAGGCTTTTCTATCTTCTCGAATCCCTCTATGCGCACTTTCTGCTCCGGGTGCAGATGGCGGAGTATCTTTCCCGTAAGCAGGTCTTTTTCAAACGCCATAATGTCTGCCTTGGGATTGTTATCCAAGACGGAATCGACAAAGGCACCGATGCCTGCCGAGGGTTCAAGCACCTTTTCGGGGATGATCTGATGCTCTTTCAACACATCCGCCAGAGCCTCCGTAACGGCTGACGGCGTGTAGAATGCCGTGAGGACAGACTGTTTCAGACTGTCCATCAACTGTTTGTACTCGCTTTCATTCTTGCTGTTTTCACGGATAAGTCTATGCAGCTCCACCGTTGGAGCAAACAATTCAAGGTCTGACTTTGCCCAATGGACGGCATCCGCCAGTTCCCTGGCAGGGTTCAGGATGCACTTCAATCCACCGAATCCGCAGTAACGCTCCAGAAGGAGACGCTCACGGGCGGTCGGCGTGCGCTGTTCCCTGTCAAGGATGAATGCCGTCTCTATCGCCTTGATGTTTTCGTTCAGACGTTGTTTTCTATTGTACGCCATTTGACTCTATGAAAAGGGCTACGGCTCCCGTCAACTCTGTATAGAGCTGGTCGTAGTCCGGTGACTGGGCAAAATCGTCATCGGTGAGGTCGTAAATGGAATACACGTTGTCAACTAAAGGCAGGAGGTGCTTGACAAACGCTTCCTGGTCTTCTACTGCTACCTCCAGGGGAAACTCACGGTCAACAACATCATACAGGATGCTGTACTTGGAAAAGCGGAGACCTTTCAGCAATGCTGACATGGCAAGTTCTTGTGCTGCATCGGCAAAGAGGGCATCACGCCGTGCCTGCTCATATACTTCTGCGGCATGGTCTGCACGTTCGCGGATAAAGTCCGCATCGCTGGCTTGTGGAAAACGGTTCTCTCTGAGATGGTTCAAGAGATACAGCCCGTAATAGGACAGTTCTGTCTGTGCCTGTTTCTTTCTGTTCATTTGTCAGTTGAATGGATTAAGTGGTGAATAATAAACCGTGGATGGCGGTTGGTGTTTGTATGAAAGCAAGAAAAAGGCACTCGGTATCCCTCCGAGTGCCGCCACTTAATCCACAGTAAATAAAAGCATCCTGAATAAAGACACCATTTATGAACCATGTTTCGGTGGCAAAGGTACAAACTATTTCTTGTATCTCTTCACATTTCCTCGCTTTTCTGCTGTTTTGTGCTCTGCAAAGACGAATTTCGTGTTGAAATTCTCGTCAAAGGCTATGGCTGCGGAGAAAGGTTTGCCTTGCTTGCTGGTGAAACCATTGAGCGTTCTGGTCTTGCCCTTGGTAAGCAAGTCGGTGATGTCGGCATCAGTGAGCAACTTTCCTGCTACCTGCTTGAACACTGGCATACCACACTCCTTGTTGCTGCATCTTACTACCTTTCCGAAGAACTGCATGGTACCTTGCTTGCATTTAGGACACTGGCAGCCGGAATCCTTGTGGCTGAAAAGTCTGTCACAACCTAACAATTCCGCAGTGATTTCACGAGTATAGCCTTCGATACTATGTGTGAACCCGTCTGCACTTGCTTCACCTCGTTCTATCTTGGCAAGTTCCGCCTCCCATTTGCCCGTCATCTCCACATTGGCAATCGCCATGTTCTTCACCACGGAATGCAGGGCGAGTCCTTTTTCCGTCGGCACAAGTTTCTTCTGCTGGCGCACCATATACTCTCGTTTGAGCAGGGTTTCGATGATGGCGGCACGTGTGGCAGGTGTGCCAATACCGCTGTCCTTCATTGCCTGGCGCATCGTATCATCTTCTATCTCTTTGCCTGCGGTCTCCATTGCTGCAAGCAATGTGGATTCCGTATGCAATGGCTTCGGTTTGGTCTTGCCCTCCGTGATGGTGCAGCCAGAAAGAGTGATATGCTGTCCTTCTTGCCAGTTGGGAATGACTTGATCCTTGACCTCATTGTCTGTTGCGTCTGCATCCTTGTCCAGCCTGTTGTTCTTTTCCTTGAGCGACAACGCTCGCCAGCCAGTCTGTCGGATGATGGAGCCACTGATGCCAAATTCGACGTCATGATCCACTTGCGCCGATACTGATGTGATGTCCTTGATGCAGTCTGCCGAGAACGCTTCAATCATCCGGCACAATATCATGTCATAAACGATCTTCTCGTCCTTGAAAAGACCAATGGCTGCATTTTCTGTGATGAGCAGGGCATGGTGATCGGTCACCTTGGCGGCATTCACGCTGTTCTTGCTGTAGTCTTCACTGCAAGGCAAGAGTTTCACTTTCTCTCCATATTCCGAATGATTCTCCAGATTCTTGAAGAGTTTGGGAAGGGTGGCAAATACATCATCCGAAATATAGCGGCTTGATGTTCTTGGATAGGTGATGAACTTTGCCTCGTAGAGTTTCTGGGTGATGGAGAGTGTATGCTCTGCCGTGAAGCCATGCTGGGAGTTGGCTTCTTTCTGCAAGGTGGTGAGATCGTAAAAGAGCGGTGCCTTCTCCACCTTTCGCTTGGTTGCAACCTTTGTGATGATGGCAGAACCTGTTTCTTTCACCTTATTATATATATCGGTTGCGGTAGCTTTGTCTGTCCAGCGGTTGACTGATGTGAACTTCAGTATATTGCCACTGTCTGCATCAATCACACCGAAGTGTACCTGCCAGAACGGTTTCGACTCGAAACGCTTGTGTTCCCAATAGCGTTCGCACACCATGCCAAGGGTCGGAGTCTGCACACGACCTACGGAATAGGTGCCACGTCCTGCGGCTATCGTCAGGGCTTGTGTGCCGTTGATGCCGACGAGCCAGTCTGCCTCACTTCGTGCCTTGGCTGCATGATAGAGATTGTCATACTCCTTGCCATCCCTGAGGTTCTGGAGTCCCTCACGGATGGCGGTGTCCGTAAGCGAACTGATCCAGAGACGGTCGAAAGGTTTCCTGCAACCGAGATACGCATAGAGGTATCGGAAAATCAACTCACCCTCACGTCCGGCATCGGTTGCTACGATGATGCGCTCACTGCTGTCAAACAGCTTGCCGATAATTTTAATCTGGGCAAGCACACCTGCATCTGGTTTGTAGCCGTTCTCTGTCTTGACTTGTCGGGGAACAAGAACGAACGGGTCGGGAATCACAGGCAGATTCTCTGCATGGAATCCCTTCATGCCGTAGGTTTCCGGCATGGCTGGCTGCACTAAATGTCCGAATGCCCATGTCACATAATAGCCATTGCCCTGCATATAGCCTTCCTCGCGCTTGTCAGCTCCCACAATGTGGGAGATTTCCTTGGCTACACTTGGTTTCTCTGCGATGATTGTCTTCATTGTCTGTTGTTTTTGTGACATCCGCAACCGTGGGATAGACGGTCGCAGATGTCGGTTGTTATAATGGATGATTAACTCTGTGGATCAAGTGGCGGCAACTACATCTTCACGCTTCTTGCCTTTCTCTTTGGCTTATGTTCCTCGGCGTTCTGTTCCTTCTGCTGCTTTTCGTTCTTTGGCGCAGACTGTCCCGGACTCAGCGGCTCCTTGGTGTGCTTGGTCGCCTCATGGGTCTTGCCCTGCTCGTTGACGGCGACTTGTACCTTGTTCTCGTTGGTCGGAATCTGTTCCTTTGCCTGTTTGAGGTCTGGATTGTTGCGGTAGGAACGTGGCTGCATCTTGTCGAAGTCGAACTTCACATAGGCGGTATAGGTACCGCTGCCGTTCTTGTTCGGCACTTCCTTGATCTCGATGGTCTTGCCTGCCACATAGTCGTCCTTCTGCTGCTCGGTCAGTTCCTTCTTGAAATAGGTGTTGAGTCGGCGGATGGTTCCATCCTCATTGAGCCAGTGGTTGGGATCTTGCTGCTTCTTCTGACCGCCCGCATCACCTTCTGCCTTCTGCTCCTGCTTGTCAGCGGTTTGCTTCTTGTCTCCATTCTGTTTCTGACCTTGCGCCTGTCTTGTGCTGCCAGGCACGAACTCCACGCCACGCTGTTCCACATTCACCTGCAACAGCGGTGTAAACTTGCGCCCGTTGGCAAGCTCAATCTCCTTGCGAAGCGGAATACCTGAGTAGAGCACTCTCTTGTCGTCCTTGGTAATAGGTGTCTTGCCGATGGTATCGGGTATGCGCACCTTGTTGGTAGGGATGTCAACAATCTCATTGGTGAGACGGTCGATACTGATGAAATGAGGACGCAGCTCACCTGTATTCTTGTCGGGGAAATCCACAACCTTTCCGAGGTTACCGTTCTGCAACAGGTTCTTCTTGTCCTCTGGAGTGAAGGTATAGCCTTTGTAAGCGACATCGAGTTTTGGCTCGTTGCGCACGAAATGCGGCACGAGTTGCAACTGGTCGTTATCGTCCTTGCGGAATGACAGACGGGCCTGTATCTCTATCTGTTCACCGCCGAAGGTCGGCTTCACAATCACAAGCCCCGTCTTGCCGTAGTTGAGCAGGGCTTTCATATCCTTCTCATTCATACTGTTGAAGTCTATGCCATATTTGGCACCAAGTTCCTGCAGGTTCACATCGTTACCACTAATGAGGTTCTGCTTTACACCCGGAGCGGTCTGTGCCTGCTGTTCGGTTGCGGTCTGTTCTGGTTTCTGTTCCATGTCGTTCTCTTTTTCGTTGGTTTGTTCAGATGATACATTCTCTTTTTCTGTGTTAGCTTGCGTCTTGGACGCATCGTCCGATGATGCTGTTTCTTTCGCCTGACCTTCCGATTGCTTTGCCTCTTTCTCATAATTGGAGGTGTCAACCTTGTGGGCGGAAAGAATCTCCTTGTTAGCCTCCGGATCTTTCAGCAACTCCTTCATCACGCCAAGCAGGTTTTCCACATGGTCTGCCGCTATGCGGTAGAATCCGAATCGGCTTGGCTCCTTGCACTGGCGGAAGAAGTTTCTAAAGAAACTGTCCATCAAGTCACTGTTGCGGTCAAAACGCAGGAAGTCGGGCGTGTTCTCCGCCTTGGCGGGCGCTCGCTTCGGGGTGCCGTCTCTGCTGAGTCCGGCGACGACGCCGATCTCGCCCGTCTTCTCGTCACGGACTACCAGCACGTCCTGTTCATCACTCTTTTTCTTTTGTACCATAATTGTAAATGTTTAATTGTTATACATAAATGCGGGCTTTTCTGTTCCCGTCGTTTTCTTTCTTTATTTCCCTTGCATACGTTCTGATAAAATCCTCCACATCGGAGCGTTTGTAGTACGGCTTACGCTTCAATAGTCGATAAGGGATCATTCCGCTACTACGGTATCGCTGCAATGTACGCTTGCTCACATGGAGCATGAGACACAGGTCTTGGTTGTCAAGCAGTTCATCTTCAAGTTTAGGGATGGTCTGCATCATATCCCTTCCTGACTCGTTGATGACATTGAGAACTGCCTCATGCTTGTCAAGTCTCTGCATAAGCTGTCTCATACCATTCTCAAATGTTGTTCTGTCAAGTGTATCCATATTTCTCCATTTTTTATGTTGTTCCTCTTTCCTTGAGGTATTTCTCTATATCTGACCGTCTGAAACGGCACGCATTGCCTACGAAAGTAAAGCTTATAACTTTGGCATTCCTCATGCGCTGTAGGGTGCGGCTGCTGATATGAAGCATCTCGCAGACCTCTGCACTGGTAAGGTACTCCTTTCCTGAGTTGTCCTCTTCTTTGATTGCTGTACCATATTTTCTTACATACGCAGCAATCTCTCTTATTTGCCCAGTCAGTTCCTTGAACGCCAAGCTGTCTATTGTTATGATTTCCATACGCTTTTTGTATTTGTTCGCTGCAAAAGTACGGCAAAGGAATTTATCGGGCACGGTACTTACGCGTTACTACCGTGAGATTTTTATTGAATTTGTCTCTGAGTGTCCTTCTAAGGCGACACAAGCAACACGATTGCCGTGTTTTTATCCATATCACAAGATTCTGATTTACCTTTGCGCTCGTTAATCAACAAGTATACAAATATGGATATAGTAATCATTGAAAAAAAGACCTTCGATTTGCTTCTGGAGAGTGTGAAGGCATTGACGAGAAAGGTGGACTTCCTAATGGAGAAATCTAAAGACAGAAGTCTGGCTAAGTGGATGGATTCTGAAGACGTCTGTAAGGCTCTGAACCTTAGCAAACGATCCCTACAGAGTCTGCGTGACAAGGATTTGCTTCCATGCACTCAGATTGGAAGAAAGTTCTATTACAAGCCTGCTGATGTGGAGGACTTCATATTGCATGGTGCAGGCACAATAGAGGGGGACTGCGTATGATACAGACAGTATTGAATGAAGACCACGAGATTATTGTCGAAGTATTGAAAACAATTCGACAAAGCATGAGAAAGGCTGACAAGCTAGCTGAATGCAGTCATTTCCCGTTGAAGGGCGAGATGTATCTGACAGACAGGGAAGTTGCAGCCCGTCTGCACATCAGCAAGCGGACCTTGCAGGAATACCGACATGCTGCTATCTTGCCTTATTTTATCATTGGGGGTAAAGTACTGTATCGGGAATCCGACATTCAGGCTCTGTTGGAAAGCAATTACAGTAACCACCAAAATGAACTATAACCGAGAAAAGCGGACTGCTTCCTTTTTAGGAAGACAATCCGCTTTTCTATATTATACTATTGTCAGTATACAATCAGCAACCATACAGATCTTTTGTCTGAAAACTGATGAATACTGGAGGATGCTGCTCCTTTACTTTGTCTGTCAGCCATTTTCTGAACACATCGGTATAATGGGTTCTGTATTTGAAAGAAATGGCTATCACTACATCAAGACTGTAAACATAGGCATGGTTGCCGTTTGACAATCGGATATATTTGCTATGTTCACACTCAGAAAAGACATTTTCCTTGAACATTCTTTTTATTGTCCTGTTCACCGAAGCAGGGATGACATTGAATGCTTCTGCTATCTCCCAATATGTCATCCAGATATTATTGCCAGTGAGTGTGACAGAGTAGTCGCTCACCTTTATAATGTTTCTTTTCATACTGCTGATTAAATTAGATGGTTTGACAAATGATATTTTCGACAGATTGTATGCGCTGTGACAATTTTTCCATATCGTCACTCAACTTCTGAGCGGTTATCTTGGCATAGATTTGCGTACTTCTGATGCTTGTGTGTCCCATCATCTTGGAGAGTGTCTCAATAGGCACGCCATTGGAGAGACAGACCGAGGTAGCAAAGCTATGACGAGATACATGCCAGGACACATTCTTCTCTATACCACATTGTTTGGCAACTTGCTTTATATCATATTTGCATACGCTATAAGCAGGAACCGGCAATAAACGGTCATCTTTTGCCAATCCTTCATATTTATCAATGATATGCTTGGCTACTTCAAGTAACCGAATATCACTTTCCACGCCTGTCTTTTGTCGCGATGTCTTAATCCACACATGTCCATCAAAAGAGGTCTGAATATTGCTCTTGGTCAGATTGCGCATGTCTGTCCAGCTCAGTCCGGTGAAGCAACAGAAAACGAATAGGTCACGGACAAGTTCGTATTTCTTTTTGGTAAACTGTCCGTTGATCAACTTTGTTATTTCCTCCATTGTCAGGAAACCTCGCTTTGTTTCCTCCTTACTGATGTGATAGGCATAGAATGGATCACGTGCAAGCCAACCGTTATTGATAGCCATAAATATGATGCTTCTGAAAGGCATCATATACGACCATACAGTATTGGTGCAGTGACCTTTCTCTATTCGCAAAAAAACTTCGAAATCGGTGATGAATGCAGGGGTGAGTTCTTTAAGCGCAATGTCTTCCATCTTATAACGCTGTTTGATAAACTCCTCCAGATGCTTGTAAACCACTCTGTATTTCCAATAGCTACGCTGGCTTTTCATCTTGCCAACAAGCTTGGCATAGTCTTCGTTGTGCTTACGGAATACTGCAAGAAGGGTCTTGTGGTTCATCCCCATACCAAGATAGGAATTACGCACTTTCTCTGCTGTGACATAGCTATCCTTATCACATACATCTTGATAAGCCTTATTGATGCCGACAAGAATCTTGTCCAGCTTTCGGTTGGTCTCTTGCGCAACGATGCTTCGTCCACTCATGCGACCAAGTTCCACGCTCCACATTTTCTCATCCACGTCCAACTTACAGCTGAACTGTGAAATCTTGCCGTTTACCGTAATACGGCACATGACTGGAATCAGTCCGTTCTTCTTTGGCGCATTACGCTTCAGATAGAATAATACTCTGAATGTTGATCTGCTCATAACTTTCTACTTTTTTAACTGTTTGCAAAAATACTATGTACAGAGTCATTATCCCATTTGCAAATCCAAGCGAATCAAAGCATTAGAATCATGCATAAAAGAATCTTCCGAGTTTTCTTGGCAATCTTCTAATTATTAGATACTTTTGCCTCTTAATTCTGTGATTTTCGCCCATTCATTATCATCAAAAAACAGTAACGTTATAGTAACGAAAGTCTGTCTTAGACTGGCATTTTTCTGTCTTCTGATGTCTTTATGGAAAGCCCCATCCACCGACATGATTCAGTCATTTTCAACTATTTTGCTTTAATTATTACTGATTTTCAACTTTTTGTTGTATCTTTGCAATAAGATAGGCTGTACCTCAGCATAACATTCAAGCAAGCTTGATGTTCTGCATTCGGTTTGCACTATCTTTGCACGTAGTAGACAAGTGGACATATCAATTCGTCAACTTGTCAACGAAATAATTAATAATCAATAAAAACACAGTATTATGGAAAGACGTTTACTTTATTCGGTTGCAGCCCTGGCGATGATGCTTGGCTCGTCAACACAGTCTTTTGCACAGAACGTAGAAACCCAGAATCGCTTCTTGGTAAAGTCGGTTACGCTTGGTAGTCAGATGGGTGATATGCCCGAAGATCTTGACTCGAAGCGCGAGTATTATTACTACAACACCGACAACAAGCTGGTAGGCAGCTCAACATTTGGTCGTAAATATACCGACGAAGGCGGCTATTCTGACGAGTTCTCGTTGACCAACATCATTAAGTCTGTCTTTGATGCTGATGGCAAGATGACAAACAAGGACTCGTATCAGTGGGGCGACTATGATGACGGCGACTTCGCTTTCCATAAGACATACAACTGCGAGAGCTATACCTACGATGCTCATGGCAGACTGGCTACCGACACCACATCAATGCGCATCAATGAGTACACGTACAACGACGATGGTACGTTGGCTAAGGTTACGTCTTACAGCAAGCAGACAAAGAAGCTTGCACAGGAGATAACCTATAGTTACGAAGAGGGTAGAGCTACTCATTATTCTTCTACCGGAAAGTACTATGAGTTTGAAGCCGACCTGAAGTACGATGCCGACGGCAATAAGATAGAAGAATATCAGTACACCGTGTCGGGCGAAGTGAAGAAGCCAAAGCAGCGCGAGGCATGGACATACACCGACGGTGTGCTCACGCTTTATATGAAGTATCGCTACGACAGTAAAGGTACTGAAATACCTGATACGAAGACCGAGTATGTTCCGGTGGGTGGAAATATGAACCTTATGGATGTCAGCGAATACTCTTATAATGCCACTAAGGAGCAATGGAACAAATGGGGTCTTACCGTGCGCAATACTTATCGTAACTTCAGCGGATTGAAGGACGCTACATCAATGATGCTGCTCTCGGCAACACCCGACAAGACACTCAATAACACCATCAACCTCCAGTTTACCACTCCGCAGGCAGGACTCGTACACGGTTGCAAGTTTGTTGTCTATCGCGACTGTGTGGCTCTCGATACTCTCGAACTTGCTGACGTTATGAACCCTGCAACCAAGCAGTGCACATATCAGGACAAGGAACTGAAGAATAGCACATACACTTACTTCGTTCAGCCGTTGTTCGCTCTAACAAACGGCGAGATAGCAGATGCTACTGCCGACTCAGAGTGGGTGGGCTACTACAGCACAACACCGATGGACGTGAATGTGGCTCTCGCAAAGGAACTTCCTGCCGTTACCGATCTTAAGTTTGTAAGTGGTGAAGTGAAGAGAGTTGGTTCTATTGTGAGTCAGAAGGTTGAATACTACGCCAACCTTGAATGGAAGAACCCTGAAAATCTTGAAGAACTTGGTTTCGTAAAGAATAGCCTGGCTTTCGTAGGTAAAGGATTGGCTGACGTAGAGACAAAGGATCCGACAGTGAATACTGCAAAGGTGCAGATTATGGACGATGAGGTAGAGCTTTATGTTATCACAAGCTATAAATATGGCAAGGCTTACTCTAACTCCATCACCGTGAAGATTACAGATATTGAGGTCCCTGACGGAGTGGACGCTGTGTCTGTAGACGGTGCAGTGAAGGCTACCTTCGCACATGATGTTGTTCAGCTCAGCGAGGCTGCAAACGTATCTGTGTACTCAGCTACTGGCGCAAAGGTGTATGCTAAGCAGAACGTAAATAGCGTAAACCTCGCACAGCTTCCTGCTTCTATATATATAATATGTATAGAGAAGGGCGGCAAGCAGAACCTCTACAAGTACAATGTAAAGAGATAAAAACTATTATTTTGAAACCAAAGGGAGCGTGCCTCTAAACTTGGTACGCTCCTTTCACTATGAATATAACCATAATAAGCAATAAATGAAGACAAAAGTATTACTTGCATCGCTACTCTTCAGTGGCGCAGCTTTCGCACAGACCGCACCGTTCGTGATGGTCACACCCTCCGACTATAACATTATGGCAGCCTCACCTAATGGTAAGTGGGCTTGTGGTATGTACTACGATGCCAGCAATGAAGCATACGGCTTCCGTTGGAACCTTGAGAGCGGCGAGATAGATCTGCTCAACCCCTCGTCGCCATCGCAGGCGTATGGTGTTTCTAACGATGGTGTCGTAGTAGGTGTGTACACCGACAATAGCTTCAAGAAGAACGGAGCGTCAATACAGCTCGCCGGCTATTGGAGCAACGACCGCTGGAACCGCCTTGAGATGCCGTCCGACGCAGTAAACAGCAGTGGCGCAGCCGGCATCTCGCCCGACGGACATTACATCACCGGCAACGTAGCTGTAGGCAGCAACTACTCGGGCTATGTATGGAAGGACGGCAAGATATTCCGCCAGTTGAAGGAGAACAAGAAGATAGCAATGCCTTACGCTATATCGCCTGACGGACAATACGTGACCGGATGGATTATGAATAAGAACCGCCAGGCTTGTTTATGGGGACCAGACGGCAACTTCACAACACTCTCCGACCAGCAGTCGCCGTTCTGCGTGGGCAAGAAGTTCTCGCCCGATGGCAAAAAATTGCTTTACTTCGGCGGTTGGCAGACCGACGAAGAGGCAGGCGGAGCAGACAAGATACACGGAGCATGGGCAATCTACGACATGGAGACGGGCAGGAAGACGGCAATACTTCCGGCAGGTACTAAGGATGACCTCGACTTCTTTGATGTTAGCAACCATGGCACTGTAATGTGTGAGGACAACAATTTGGGTTATATATACCAAAACGGAAAAGGCACATTCGCATACAAGTATCTGAAGGAGAAAGGTGTGAACCTCGCCGACTATCATGTTTTCGTCAATCCGGATGCACCTAAAGATTCTGACGGCGAAACCCTTTACAACGTGACACGCGCCACATCTGTGTCGGTAAACGACCATATCATGGGCTTCCTCTTCTACAACGATAACAAGGATTCGGACGGCAACTACGCTATTTCGTCGCAGTCGATGATTGTGAAGTTCGGCAGTCCGCTCTTCTCGGCTATGCCTCCAGTAAGCGTGAAGGCACAGCAGATGTCTGGACTCAACTCTGTGAAGATTACATGGAAGCCGAACGTTGCAGCTACAGGTATTACTGGCTATAAGGTGTATCGTGACGGAGACAAAGTAAGCAACGACATTGTTACGGCAGAAGGATTTGTAGATGTAGATGTCACAGTTGGCGAACACAAATATCAAATTGCGGCAATGTACGGCGACGTAGAGTCGGCAGAGAGTGAGACGGCTACCGTTACTGTGCAAGCACAGAAAGTCTCTAAGCCGACAGGCTTCTTTGCGCAGCAGCACGGCTACAATTCTGTTTTCTTGGAGTGGAACAACCCGGCTACCAACTTCGGACAGCTCACCTACTTCGCTCCAGACGATGCGCAGCTTGAGACCTTTGGTCTGTCGTACGCTAACCTCAGCTACGAGACAGCCATTGCTTTTGATGCAGTAACACTCAGTGCATACAAGGGACAGAAGCTCACCTCCGTAGGCTTCTATCCGATTGAGGCTCAGGGCGGTTGGACAATCAATCTCTACACTCGTGATGCAGCCGGCAAGCTTCAGAAGTTCTACACACAGCCCGTTACGCAGCAGCTGAACTATGGCGAGCGCAACGTTGTAACGCTCACTACACCGCAGGACGTGCCGGCAGGCGAACTTATCGTGTCAACAGAGGTGGCTGTGACAACAGCATCGAAGCGCATCTCGGCTCTCGACAATGTTCATGCAGTGAAGGGTAAGTCTGACCTGCTGCGCGTTACTACCGACGACGATTTTGAATCGATTGGCGAGATCATGGAGGCAGAAAACGTTCTCTATGCCGCTTCATGGGCTATTGATGCTACGGTAGCACCGGCGGGTGCCGACCTCACGAAAGACAATGTAGCAAGCTATAATATATATGTAGACGGCAAGAAGGTCGGTTCGTCTGACGCGAAGACATTCACCGTTGCTTCGGTGGAGAAGGGTACACATGCGCTTGGTGTGAGTGCAGTGTATGCTAACAGCGTTGAGTCGGAACAGACCATCGTTCAGCTCGATGTGACACCCGATGACAGTCAGCTTCAGGCTGTAAGTGGAGTGGAAGTAGCTCCTGTTTCGGCTTCGGCTGTAAAGGCTACATGGCAGCAGCCGCTCGACCGCGATGTCGTTAAAGTGCAGTACTGCTCTGGTTCGGCATCAGGTCAGATTGTCACCGCACCAGCCAACAACAACTACGGCTTGATGGTTGGCGCGGTATATCCGTCGAAGACATTCCGTGGACGCACAGGCTACGTGATGAAGAAGGCGCGTTTCTATCCGCTTGCTGATGCTACATACACCATATATGTGTATAAGGACGACAAGATAATCAACGAGACAGCTGTGGAGAACTACACTTTGGGTAAGTGGAACGAAGTGGAGCTCTCAGCACCTATCGTTGTTGAGAACGGAGCTTCTTACCGCTTGGCTGTCGACTGCTATGACGTTGAGCCGGGCAAGCCTGCTATCGCTTTGGATAAAAATGCGCCGATGGAAGGCTACTCGGATATCTATACGCTCGATGGCGAGTCGTGGAGTTCGATCACATCTACTGGTGTCTCTGCCAACTGGATGATTGGTCTTGTACTCGAGACTGCGCAGCCTAAAGTACTGCCTATCGATGGTTACGATGTCTATATCGACAATGCAAAGAAGAATACGGAGAAAGTGACTGAGACAACATTCACTCACGACTTCGGAACTGATGACAAGCAGCAGCACACCATCCGCGTTGACGTTTACTATACAGTGAAGTCGAAGAGCGTGAAAGGTGGCGTGACCAAATTCCTCATCGCAGTTGCTGGCATCAACGAGAACACTGTAGGACGTATCGAAATGCACCAGGGTGAGAACGAACTCACCGTGACTGGCGAGAACGTAGAGTCTGTGGAACTCGTGTCGGCTGCTGGAGCAGTAGTGGCAAAGGCAAAGGGCGACACCGTTTCGCTCAACAGCGTGCCTGCAGGCATGTATGTGGTGAAGGCGGTTGTTGCGGGTGAGACCGTGACACGCAAGGTTATGCTCACTAAGTAGTAGAAAATAGTACTCACTGAATAATTGTTTTTAAGCAGTTTAATCACTATTTTCGTACACTTATGCTATAATTGAAGACGTTTGTGCCCATATCGACAAAAGTGGGGTTGTGTATTGCGTAATTTATGATTAATTTTGCATCGACAACAATAGAGTTAAACTTAGATTTGACCAACACAAACTCTTCTATATATATAAACAAAAAGAACGCTGGCAAGTAATGTCTTGTCAGCGTTCTTTTATGCTTTTAAGATAAGCGATGTGTGTTGTAACATATTGTTTGTCAGTGCGTTTTTAATCTTTGGTACGTTGGTTTATCTCTTTTCTTTTAATAAGTCGCGAATCTCTGTGAGCAGCAACTCCTCCTTGGTTGGCTTCGGTTCTTCAGGTGTGGGTTCTGGCTTAGTATCCTCTTCCTTCTTCTTTAGGTTTGCCAGTTTGTTTATGCCCTTCACGAGGAGGAACACGCAGAAGGCGATGATGGTGAAGTCGATGATGGTTTGTATGAATGCACCGTAATTGATGGTAGCAGGTTTCATTGTTTCCATGCCGAGATCTACTGCAGGCAGCTCAAACTTCAAGTCGCTGAAGTTGACACCACCGATGAGCCATCCGATAGGAGGCATGATGATATCATTAACGATAGAAGTAACAATCTTTCCGAATGCACCGCCGATAATCACACCTACAGCCATATCGACCGCATTACCCTTTACGGCGAATGCCTTGAACTCATTTAGTATTTTTCCCATAGTTTCTGTTTGTTAATTGTTTAATTCCTAATGTCCGATTGTATGTTTCTTGTTTCTAACTATCTTATTTTGTAAAGTGTATATAGCAAACTGCGCTTATTATATATAATGTATATAGCCCAGTGAAATTATATAGCGATTTTTTAAATAATTTAATACCTCTATTGGCTGCAAAATTAGAAAATAATTATTAACTTTGCGCTCGATAAAGAAAAAAATGCTCAAAAGTATTGCTTTTTGAATGTTTCAGTTCATTGGCAAGTACTGTGGAGCTTGAAAGTAAGATTTATTTTCAACCATTAATTAAAATATTAAAAAATGACAAAAGTTGCTATTAACGGCTTCGGCCGTATCGGTCGTCTGGCTTTCCGTCAGATGTTTGAGGCAGAGGGTTATGAGGTGGTTGCTATCAACGACCTTACATCTCCAAAAATGTTGGCTCACCTTCTTAAGTATGATACAGCTCAGGGTGGCTTCGCTGGCAAGTTCGGTGAGGGCAAGCACACTGTAGAGGCAACAGACAACTCTATCATCGTTGATGGTAAGGAAATCACTATCTATGCTAAGCCAAACGCTGCTGAGCTTCCTTGGGGCGAGCTTGGTGTTGACGTAGTACTCGAGTGCACAGGTTTCTACACATCAAAGGAGAAGGCTTCTGCTCACATCGCAGCAGGTGCTAAGAAGGTTGTTATCTCTGCTCCTGCTGGTAACGATCTCCCAACTATCGTTTACAACACAAACCACAAGACTTTGACTCCAGCCGACACAGTTATTTCTGCAGCTTCTTGTACAACTAACTGCTTGGCTCCTATGGCTTACGCTTTGAACAAGTATGCAGCTATCCAGTCAGGTATCATGTCTACTATCCACGCTTACACAGGTGACCAGATGATTCTCGACGGTCCTCAGCGCAAGGGCGACCTCCGTCGTTCACGTGCAGGTGCTCAGAACATCGTTCCTAACTCTACTGGTGCTGCTAAGGCTATCGGTTTGGTTATCCCTGAGTTGAATGGTAAGTTGATCGGTTCTGCACAGCGTGTTCCAACTCCAACAGGTTCTACAACTATCCTCGTTGCTGTTGTTAAGGGTAAGGACGTAACTGTAGAGGGTATCAACGCTGCTATGAAGGCTGCTTCTAACGAGAGCTTCGGTTACAACGACGAGCAGATCGTTTCTTCTGATATCATCGGTATGCGTTTCGGTTCACTCTTCGATGCTACTCAGACAATGGTTAGCAAGATCGACGAGGATACATATCAGGTACAGGTAGTTTCTTGGTACGACAATGAGAACTCTTATACTTCTCAGATGGTTCGTACTATCAAGTACCTCGCTGAGTTGAAATAATTCGTTGACTCGATTTACGACAACATATATAAGCCTGGCATTGTAAAATGCCAGGCTTTTTGTATCAATACCCCTCCTGAAACCTCATTTATAGGTTCCTAACTCCATTTCTTCTATTTCTTTTTTTAGCGGTATCAGAAACTTTTTGTAACTTTGCCAGCATGAAACAAACGATGATAACGATATTGGGTCCTACGGCAAGCGGAAAGACCGCTGTGGCAGCAGCACTCGCGTTGCGCACTGAGGGCGAGATAATCAGTGCCGACTCGCGCCAGGTGTACCGCCGCATGGATATAGGTACGGGTAAGGACCTTGCCGACTACGTGGTAGACGGCACACCGATACCGTATCATCTTATCGACATAGCCGAACCAGGCACAAAGTACAATCTGTTCCAGTATCAGCAGGACTTCCACGTGGCATACGACGACATCCTTAGCCGAGGCAAGCAGCCGATACTCTGCGGAGGCACGGGGCTATACATTGAAGCCGTGTTGAGCGGTTATCAACTCTCACCAGTGCCGCAGAATCAAGCGTTGCGCGAAGCACTTGCCGACAAATCGCTTGCAGAGTTGACGGCAATGCTCGTAGAGCTGAAGCACAAGAGTGGCTCGACGATGCACAACCACACCGATGTCGACACTGCCCAGCGTGCTATTCGCGCCATTGAGATAGAGACGTACAACATCGAACACCCTACGTCCGAGCGCCAACTGCCGCCCATCGACTCCATTGTCGTGGGCATCAATATCGATCGCGACCTGCGACGCGAGAAGATAACGCGCCGACTGAAGGCACGTCTTGATGAAGGCATGGCTGACGAGATACGTGCGCTGATAGACGAGGGTATCGACCCTGAAGACCTTATATATTATGGTTTAGAGTACAAGTACATCACAGAATATGTCGTGGGCAGACTCTCATACGAGGAGATGTTCCGACAATTAGAGATAGCCATACATCAGTTTGCGAAGCGACAGATGACGTGGTTCCGCGGAATGGAACGTCGCGGATACACCATACATTGGATTGATGCAACGCTGCCGATGGAGCAGAAGGTGGAGCAGATATTAAAATTACAAACGATATGATTAACGACGACCGTTGGGGCATACTCTACTGCCCGAAACATGAGACATTCAACTCCGGCAAACGCTGGGAGAAGATTGAGCGATGCCTGAAGGCAAACGGCATCGAGTACGACTACTTGCAGAGCGAAAACTCGGCAAGTGTGGAGCGTTTGGTGAAGATGATGATCAATAACGGCTACAAGACAATCGTCATCGTGGGTGGCGACTCGGCTCTTAACGATGCAGTCAACTGTCTGATGCTCACCGAGAAACGCATACGCGACAATATAGCACTCGGCGTGATACCCAACGGACTGATGAACGACTTCGCCCACTTCTGGGGATTTCGCGAGAGCGACTACGAGCAGACAATCAAGTGGCTCAAACAGCGTCGTGTGCGCAAGATTGACCTTGGCTGCATACGCTATACCAACAAGCATGGTGAGGCATGTCGTCGCTATTTCCTCAACTGTATCAATATCGGACTCATTGCCGCAATAATGAACCTGCGCCGACAGACACGCCATTACTTCGGTTCGCGTACACTCTCATTCATTTTCTCGTTCATACTCATGATATTCCAGCGTCTGGAGTACAAGATGCACTTGAAGATAAACTCCGACACCGTGAAGCGCAACGTGATGACCGTATGCATAGGCAACGCCCCCGGATACGGACAGACACCGAACGCTGTGCCGTACAACGGACTACTCGATGTGAGCGTGGTTTATCACCCCGGCATGACGCAGCTCATTGAAGGTTTCTACCTCTTCGTGCGCGGAAAGTTCCTCAATCATCGCAGCGTTCATCCGTTCCGCACACGCAAGGTGGACGTGCTTGAGGCACATAAAGCACTCGTGGGTATCGACGGCAGACTGATGAAAACCCCCGTCGGACCATTCACCGTGAGTGTGGAGCAGGAGGTTATCAACTTCTTAATACCCGAGTAAATACAAACGTTTTCACAGTTAAATCCTCACATTTTGCTGACAATAGGGCAAAATGTGAGGTTTTTTTTAAATAGTTAATGTTTTATTTTGTGCATAAACATATTTTTACTACCTTTGGTTTCGTAAGGTAGCAATGCCTTTTTTGAAAGACTACTACACTTATTATAGCTAACTAATAATGAACCTTAATCATAAATCTATGAGTTATTTGAGATTCGAAAAAGCTCTGATGACAAACCTCGAAGAGTCGGTGCCACGTGAGTTGTTGCGTACAAATCGTTCGGGAGCATATTCGTGCTCTACCATTGTCGATTGTAATACGCGCAAATATCACGGCTTGCTCGTCGTACCCGTACCGGAACTTGACGACGAGAACCACGTGCTCCTCTCGTCACTCGACCCCACGGTTATACAGCATGGTGCTGAGTTCAACCTCGGTTTACACAAGTATCAGGGCAACAACTACAGTCCGAAAGGTCACAAATATATACGCGAGTTCGATTGTGACAAAGTGCCGACAACACTCTACCGCGTAGGTGGCGTTGTTCTGAAGAAAGAAGTGGTGTTCCAGCACTACGAAGACCGCATCCTTATTCGTTACACCCTTGTTGATGCACATTCTGCAACGACACTCCGTTTCCGTCCGTTCCTTGCTTTCCGTAGCGTGCGCCAGTTTACGCACGAGAATTCAGTGGCTTCACGCGAGTACACAGAAGTAACAAACGGCATCAAGACCCGTATGTACGCAGGCTACCCCGAGCTTTACATGCAGTTCAGTAAGAAGGTGGAATTCGTCTTCCAGCCCGACTGGTATCGCGGTGTAGAATATCCGAAGGAGCAGGAGCGTGGCTACGCTTCTAACGAGGATCTCTACGTACCAGGCTACTTCGAGATGGATATCAAGAAGGGCGAGAGCATCGTGTTCTCGGCATCTACATCAGCTTGCAAGACAACCGGTCTGAAGAAACTCTTCCAGGATGAAGTGGACGAGCGTTCACCACGCGACAACTTCTTCCACTGTCTTGTGAATGCTGCGCACCAGTTCCACAACCGCACAAAGAAGGACGAGCGTTACATCCTCGCCGGCTATCCTTGGTTCAAGTGTCGTGCACGCGATACGTTCATTGCCCTGCCCGGTCTCACGCTCTCAATCGAGGAGGAAGACTACTTCGAACTCGTAATGGAAACAGCCATGCGCGGACTCTACGAGTTTATGGCAGGCAAGCCACTCACAGCAAAGATTTATGAGATAGACCAACCTGACGTACTGCTTTGGTGCGTATGGGCAGTGCAGCAGTATGCTAAGCACGCTGGTCGAGAGAAATGCAACCGCAAGTATGGTAAGCTGCTCTATGACATCTTACATTATATTATAGACAACCGCCACCCGAACCTCAAGCTCTGTGAGAACGGACTCCTTTACTCGGAAGGCAAGGACAAGGCAGTGACATGGATGAACTCTACAGCAGGCGGACGCCCCGTCGTACCGCGCACAGGCTACATCGTAGAGTTCAACGCTCTGTGGTACAACGCACTGAAGTTCTGCGCTTCTATGGCAGCCGACTATGGCGATGCAACAGAGGCAGCCGACTTCGAGCGGTATGCAACACTCTGCGGTAAGTCGTTTGTAGAAACCTTCGTCAACGAATACGGCTACCTCTTCGATTATGTAGAGCCGAAGGATAACCCCGACTGGAGCGTTCGTCCGAACATGATATTCGCCGTAGCACTCGACTACTCGCCACTCACACCAGCACAGCAGAAAGCAGTACTCGACGTATGCACACGCGAACTCCTCACACCGAAGGGCTTGCGCTCGCTCTCGCCGAAGAGCGGTGGCTACAACCCGATGTACGTCGGTCCGCAGACACAGCGCGACTACGCTTACCATCAGGGCACAGCGTGGCCTTGGCTCGGCGGCTTCTATATGGAGGCATGTCTGAAGATATACAAGCGCACACGCCTCTCGTTCATCGAGCGTCAGATGGTGGGCTACGAAGACGAGATGACGAGCCACTGCCTCGGCACCATCCCCGAACTCTTCGACGGCAACCCACCATTCCACGGACGTGGCGCTATCTCGTTCGCTATCAACGTGGCAGAGATACTGCGCACGCTCGAACTCTTGGAAAAATATAAATATTAAAATAGGAGGATAAGTATATATGAAAGTATTAATGTTCGGATGGGAGTATCCTCCTCACGTATTTGGTGGACTCGCTACCGCTAACTTCGGAATTTCTCAGGGTCTGCACGCTCAGGGCGATGTCGAGACAGTGCTCTGTCTGCCGCATCCGTTCGGCGACGAGGATCGCAGTGCCTGCCGTATTGTGGCTATGAACTGCGTGCCTATCGCTTGGCGCGATGTCAACTACGACTACGTCAAGGAACGTGTTGGCAACATCATGGATCCAGATTATTACTATCGTCTGCGCGACCATATCTATGCCGACTTCAACTATATGCACGTCAACGACCTTGGCTGCATGGAGTTCGCCGGCGGTTACCCGTCTAACCTGCACGAGGAGATCAACAACTACTCAATCATAGCCGGCGTGGTGGCTCGCACAGAGGAGTTCGACATCATTCATGCTCACGACTGGCTCACCTATCCAGCCGGCATCAACGCTAAGCACGTAAGCGGCAAACCGCTCTGCATACACGTTCACGCTACCGACTTCGACCGCTCACGCGGTAAGGTGAACCCCACGGTTTACGCCATCGAGAAGGACGGCATGGACAACGCCGACTGCATCATGTGCGTGTCGGAACTCACACGTCAGACCGTTATCCATCAGTATCATCAGGATCCGCGCAAGTGCTTCACAATGCACAACGCCGTTTACCCACTGCGTCAGGAGTTGCAGGACATCCCACGCCCAGACCATACAGGTAAGGAGAAGGTCGTAACCTTCCTCGGACGTATCACAATGCAGAAAGGTCCAGAGTACTTCGTTGAGGCTGCCAACATGGTGCTGCAGCGTACACGCAATGTGCGCTTCTGCATGGCAGGCAGCGGCGATATGATGGACGCAATGATTTATCTCGCTGCCGAGCGTGGCATCGCCGACCGTTTCCACTTCCCGGGCTTCATGCGTGGAAAGCAAGTGTACGAGTGTCTGAAGGATTCGGATGTATATGTCATGCCGTCAGTTTCTGAACCGTTCGGTATCTCGCCGCTTGAAGCAATGCAGTGCGGCACGCCGACAATCATCTCTAAACAGTCGGGTTGTGCCGAAATCCTCGACAACTGTATAAAGGTTGACTACTGGGATATCCACGCACTTGCCGACGCTATCTACTCAATATGTAGCAACGAGTCGCTCTTCACCTACCTCAAAGAGGAAGGCAAGCGCGAGGTCGACCAGATTACATGGGAAAAGGTGGGCGCACGCATAAAGAACCTCTACGAGCGCGTCCTCGCTGGCGACATCTAAGCCAAAGGCATATACACAACGAGTAAATCACAATACAATAATCTTAAAAGCAAACAATAATGAAAACGATTTGTTTATATTTCGAGATACATCAGAACATACAGCTGAAGCGCTATCGTTTCTTTGATATCGGCACCGACCACTATTACTATGACGACTATGAGGACGAGCGTCTCATCACTGATGTGGCTAACCGCTCGTATATGCCAGCTCTTGAGGCTTTGGGCGAAATGCTGAAGGAACATCCTGGCTTCTTCAAGGTTGCTTTCTCACTCTCAGGCGTGGGCATGGAGCAGTTGGAAATCCACGCTCCGCAGGTGCTTGAGAAGCTTCAGGAACTCAACCAGACTGGTTGCGTAGAGTTCCTCGCAGAGCCTTACTCACATGGCCTTGCTTCGCTCGCCAACGAGGAGAGCTTCGCTAAGGAAGTGAAGCGCCAGTGTCAGAAGATGAAGGAGTACTTCGGCAAAGAACCTAAGGTGCTTCGCAACTCTTCGCTCATCTACAGCGATGACATCGGTGCTCAGGCAGCACAGATGGGCTTCAAAGGTATGCTCACAGAAGGCGCACGCCACGTCCTCGGTTGGAAGTCGCCGCACTATGTTTACAACTGTGCGCTCGCTCCTAACCTCAAGCTCTTGTTGCGCGATGTGAACCTCAGTGACGACATCTCTCTGCGCTTTAGCAATGTCGACTGGGAGGGCTATCCACTCTTCGCTGACAACTACGTTGACCGCATTGCCAACTTCCCCGGCGAGGAGCACGTAGTGAATATCTTCATGGAGCTTTCTGCTCTTGGTGTGGCTCAGCCGTTGTCGAGCAACATCCTCGACTTCCTCAAGGCTCTGCCCGAATGTGCTAAGCAGCGCGGTCTCACATTCTCTACACCGAGCGAGATCTGCGAGACAATGCCAAGCGTAGGCGCACTCGATGTGCCCGACACACTCTCTTGGACTGACGAGGAACGCGACGTGAGCTCTTGGCTCGGCAACCCGATGCAACGCGAGGCGTTCAATAAGCTCTATAGCGTAGCCGACCGCGTGCGCATCGCCGACGACCCACGTATCAACCAGGACTGGGACTACCTGCAGGCATCTAACAACTTCCGTCAGATGACTACAAAGCCGTCGCAGGTAGGCATCGACCGTGGCATCTATGCATCGCCGTTCGACGCATTCACCAACTATATGAACATCCTCGGCGACTTCATAGCTCGCGTTAATTCGCTCTATCCTGAGTCGGTGGACAACGACGAACTTGCTTCGCTCCTCACCACCATCAAGAATCAGGACGAGGAGATTGAGATGAAGAACAAGGAGATTACTCGTCTGCAGACCAAGATTGAGAAGATTGAGGCTGCTGAGGAGAAGCTCCGCGCTAAGCTTGAGAAGACAAAAGCTCCGAAGGCAGAGACTGCTCCTAAAGCAAAGAAGCCTGCTGCAAAGAAGCCTAAGTCTGCTGAAGTGAATGAGGAGGCTAAGGAAACTGAGCCAAAGAAGGCTTAGCAATTAGCAATTCCGAACCTATAGAATTAGAAAGATATTAAGGTTCTTGTACAATAAATATTGGTTATAAAGGTTTAAATGCTCTACTGCGTGATGCAGTGGAGCATTTTTGCTTTTATGTATTTTGTATTTCTCTCTTTTGCATTGTTTCATGCTAATATCAAATACGTGACAAAATCGGCAGCAAGTTATCTGAGTTTTTCTACCTGTGGCACACTGATTATTCCTCTGCTGAAGTGTAGCACTCCATCGGCTTGCATAGCGTTGAGTGCCTCCGACACATTGAGACGACTTGTGCCGAGTTCTTGCGCCAGGCGAGTCATCTTTATACGTATCACTTTAGAACCGATAGGCGAGAGGCAGCGTAGTTTAAGGAACGTGGCGATGCGTGCCCGTAGCTCAGTAGGCATTGGATGCCAAAGCTTACGCTCTGCTTTCTGCGCCATTGCTGACACAATGTTAAGCATATTGATACGGAAGATGATAAACTCGTCGGAGATATGCATAAGGTCGCTCTGGCATATCTCCACAGTGTCGCTTTCGTCTACAGATGTGAACGTGCGTGTGTAGTGTGGCGAGAGTCCCATGAAGTGCTCTATTTGTAGGATGCAGGGAGCCTTGATGTGTTCTTCTATCGAGTAGCTGTGGTCGTCGGCATGAGCCACAACCTTCACATCGCCACTCAATAGAATGGCGATGTTGTTGCATTTCTCTCCCTCCTTCTTTATTATTTCGTTCTTGCCGAACTTCTTGAAGCTGAACTTCGTCTGACCGATAATCTGCATGAGGTTGTCGCTTGTGAGACCCTGGAACAATGGTATCTCGCGAAGCTTGTCGTAGAGATTAAGCATTTACTTCAGAATCTTGTCCTCCATAGATGGCGAATACCATACCTGTAGGTTGCCCTTGTCGTCGCTATATATGAGATATGCCATCAGTTCGGGGTGCTCTGCGAGCACTTTCTGTGCTTTCTCCATACCCATCACCATGAATGCGGTAGCATAGGCATCGGCTTCCGCGCAGTGTTTTGCGAGCACTGTTGCGGAGAGGATACTGTGCTGCACGGGGTAGCCCGTAGCAGGGTCGATGGTGTGTGCGTACTTCTTGCCACCACGATAGTAGAAGTTGCGGTAGTTGCCGCTGGTAGCCATAGCGCGATCCTTCACGTTAAGTACGGTCTGCAGCTCGTTGTTCACGTTCAGTGAGTCGTCCGACGGCTTCGTCACGCCAATCTTCCATGGCAGACGCTTCTCGCTGATACCGTGCGTAACCACCTCGCCGCCAATCTCCACCATATAGTTCTTTATGCCGCGCTTCTCAAGCAGACGCGCTACCACGTCGCAGCCGTAGCCCTTGGCGATAGCACTGCAGTCGAGCATCACGCGTGGGTCGGTCTTCTGTATGCGGTGGTTCACGAGCTTCACCTTGTTATATCCCACGATGGCACGCAGCGAGTCGACCATGTGCTTTGTCGGTGGGTTGCCCGTCTTGAAACCGAACCCCCATGCGTTCACGAGCGGAGCCACGGTGATGTCGAATGCTCCGTCGGTCTTGTCAGAGATGCTCTCTGCCAGGTTGAACACGCTCTCGAACATATCGTTCGTCTCCACGTCCTCTCCGCGGTTGATGTGCGAGATGATTGATTCCTTGTTGAACATCGACAAAGCGTCGTCTACCTTCTGTAGTTCGGCGAGGATGTCTGCCTGTATAGACGAGTCGTTCTGATAAGTGATGTGATAGAACGTACCGAATATCTGTCCCTTATCGTGCTGATAAGGCATACTGCGCTGCTGGCGCACTATATAAACTGTTCCGATAATGAGGAACAGGAGGAATGGTAAGCGCCATAGAAGTCTTTTGTTTGTCATAATTATATCTCAAAGATGATGTTGAACGTGCCACCCAGACGACTTCTGCCTTGTTTGCCGTAGCCCGGGACATACCAAGTGTTGCCAATCTCGCCGTCGTTGTGCGCTATGCGTCTGCGGTAGCGCACCGACCAACCCAAGCGGAACGGACCTGCAATCTTTGCATCGACACCGAACACTGCCTCCATCCAATGATAGTTGGCTTTCATGCCCTTCACGTTGTATGTGATATCGTCGCCCCATATGGGGTCTTTCAATCCGTTGCCCGACACGTCGAACTTGTAGTAAGTCATGGCGTAGCGTGCGCCGGCATATACACGATAAGCGTCGTGCTTGTTCTTTGCGATGTTGAAGTCTGCACCCACACGCCAGTAGGGAGCCGATGTCTTGTATCTGAGGTTTGTTGTAGGGTTGTCAGCGTCGGCTGTGCCGTAACCTAACTCGAACACTGGGAAGTAGCGATCCTTGAGGTTGATGCGCAGCGCAGCCTCATACTGTCCGTAGTCGCTGAACGCCAATTGCGTCAGTCCCACCACGTCAGCCGACACCGCCACACCTCGGAAGAACGCCACCGAGTCTTTCTCCGCCTTCGCTGATTTCTCCGCAATGGCTTCTTTCCTGCTCTGAGCCGATACAGTCGTCACTGCAATCAGCAGCAGACTAATTGCTATGACCCTTGAAACGAATGAGGAAGTGCGCTTTACCGTCATTATATGTTACCTTATTATAATTTATCGTTATGTTTTCTATCGCCTCAGTGGTGAACTTCACGTCCGTGATGGTGTGGAAGAACTGCGGATTGCAGTCGACCGACTCGAAGTGTGGGTTGTTCTCCTTCTCTACCCACACCGTGTCCGTTGTGCTCACTTCGCTATCCTTCTGCTTTATCGTGAAGACATACACGTCCGTTGTGCGCTGATAGCTCATCGGCAGTGCGATGCTGTCGAAGTCGGCGAGTCGGTTGATGATGACAGTGTCGTTGTTCTTGTAGTCTATAGAGCGTGGTACGGCTACGGTCAGTGTGTCTTCCATCTTTGTTATGTCGCCGTCGAGTCGGAACGTGGCGTACACGCGATTGTTCAGCGGACAGTCTATCGACGAGCACGCAGCCAGCATGAACAGTGCCACCATTGCTATGGCTGTTGATATAGTTGATGTTCGCATTTGTTGTTTATGAGTTTGTCTTATTTCTCGCAGCGCAGTGTCTTCTCTATCTGATAGTCGTTGCGGTTCTGCGATGAGCGACTAACGAGGTCGCCGATGAAGCCTGCGAGGAAAAACTGTGTGCCGATCATCATCACGGTGAGCGCAATGAAGAAGTAGGGTGAGTCGGTGATGAGTCGCTGTGGGATGCCATGCGCTAAGCACCATAGCTTGTCAGCGCCTAATGCTACCACCGAGAGGAAGCCGATGAAGAACATCAGCGTGCCGAGGAATCCGAACACGTGCATCGGTTTTCTGCCGAAGCTCGAAAGAAACCACAGCGTGATGAGGTCAAGATAGCCGTTGAAGAAACGGTTCCAACCCATAAACTTCGACTTGCCGAACTTGCGTGCCTGGTGGTGCACCGGCTTTTCTCCGATCTTGTCAAAGCCTGCGTTCTTAGCCAGGTATGGTATGTAGCGGTGCATCTCGCCGTACACTTCGATGTTCTTCACTACGTCCTTGCGGTAAGCCTTCAGTCCGCAGTTGAAGTCGTGCAGATTGTGTATGCCGCTCACCTTGCGTGCCGTAGCGTTGAAAAGTTTCGTAGGTATAGTCTTCGAGAGCGGGTCGCCCTGCTTGCGGTTCTGTTTGTATCCGCTCACGAGGTCGTAGCCCTCGTCCATAATCATGTGATAGAGTCCCGGTATCTCGTCGGGCGAGTCCTGCAGGTCGGCATCCATGGTGATTACTACGTCGCCCTCAGCCTCTTTGAAGCCGCAGAAGAGTGCCGGACTCTTGCCGTAGTTGCGACGGAATTTGATGCCTTTCACTGCTGGTGACTTCTGCGAGAGGCTTTCGATGACGTTCCACGAGTTGTCGGTGGAGCCGTCGTTTACGAAGATTACTTCGTATGTGAAGTTGTTCGCCTTCATCACGCGTTCAATCCACGCGTAGAGTTCGGGGAGCGACTCCTCCTCGTTGAACAAAGGAACTACTACTGTTATATCCATATTGTGTTGAGATGTTGTTATGTTGAGGTGGTGAGGTGTTGTGATGGTGTTGTGTTGAGATGGTGAGATTTGTTTATCTAACCAACTGACTATTCAACTATCCAACAATCTTACAACCTAATTAACTATTTATCTAATATCTGTTTCTTTTTCCGATAAGCGCAATCGGCAGACTAATAATCGCACCGACGAAGAGGTTTTGCATCATAAACATGAATGCCCATTGTACGGGTGTAGTTAAGCGCATAATTTCTACCCAATCGTTCAAACTCTTTATATCTGCTTTAGACATGCCGTTTTGTTCGTAAATCGGAGTCATCTGTTTTAATGTCGTTGCTATTGATTCAACGAACGCTCCGTTATCGAGAAACTGGAAGTAAGCGTACTGCACCAGTGCGAACACTAATGAGGCGTAGATGAACACATAGAGCGAGTAGGCATAAGCGCGGCGGAACGAAATCACGCCGTAGAGAGCCTGCGTGCGGAATGCAGCAAGACGCTTGCCTACGAGGAACGGCGTAGCCAATGCTAAGATGATGCCGATGAGTCCGGCGTTTAGCATCATTATACATGCGAAGCTTGCTGCCCACAACAATGCGAGCAGCAAGGCATCTTGGCGTGCGAACGCCTTTAGTTGTACAAGGTGTGCTACGTTTATCATTAGCGCATCACTTTAAATGTGTTATTACCCTGCTTCACGATGAACACGCCGTGCTGTGCATCGCCCGCAACCACTCTGCCGCTGAGGTCGTACACGGTGTAGGGCAGGGTAGGGTTGAATTTGCCCTGCGTGCCCGCTGTTACGTTGCCGATAGCTGTGGTTGGCTGACCCTTCACACCGATTATAGCCATGTCGCGCACCTGCCATGTTGGAGCCTCGCTTGTGGTGCTTGTGTAGTGGAACACGATGTTTATCTTCTTGCCAGCCCAAGTGCTGAGGTCTATGTCGCCCGAGTTAATAAAGGTCCAATCTTTGCCTTCGGGCCATGCGAAGCCTTCGAGCTTTGTTGTCTTGCCCTCGCAGCGCACCTCCACGCTGAGTTTCTCGCTCGGTTTCTTCGCGTAGTTCACGGCGTGGCTGAATGTCATTGTTGCCGACTTATATTCGCTGAGGTCAATCTCGGGTGTGACAACCGAGCTCTCTGCTGCAAATTTCGTTGCGTATGTGTTTGTTCCTTCCTTTATGGCACCCGTGCCTTTCCAACCGTATGATTTTGTGAGTTCCCATACCTCTACGCCCTCTTTCGGATAGAGCGGAGTTTCGATGGTGCATCCGCCATCAGATGTCTTGAAGTTTGCCAGATATATACACATCCTGCTTTCGTCGCCCATCTCCACCTTTGTTGTTACGGTCTTGGCAGGGTCGAACTCGTAGTTGATGCTGTCGCCCCAGATATACTCCATGAGGTTAGGAAAGTCGATGAACGGGTTGCGGTTGCCCTGGATGCTGTACACAATGTTGTTGCGCTTAGCCTCCAGGTCGCTCACGGGGTCTTCCTTCGCCCACTTGATGTAGAGGTCGGAAGCCCACTTCTGCAGCGTAGGATAGTCGCCCGTTTCGAGCGATTTCAGACCCTCCTTCACCCACTTGTAGTCCTGATAGCACGTAGCCATGTAGAGGTATGCACGAGCGAAGTCGCCCTGCCACTCTGGGTAGGGTTGCCACAACTTTGTGCCGCTATTGCCTGAGCCAACTTTTATCACGCCGTTGTCGTACGTCGCCTTTGTCACCACGCCCATGCCGTAGTTGCTCTTTGTGGAGTTCGCCTTAGCGTCGCTCGGCATGAGGTTGTAGAGGTCTTTGTAAGCCTGGCGTTGCTCACCGCCCCACCAACTCTTCGGGAACGAGTGCTCGATGTTCATCGAGCGGCACGATTCGCCCCACGCGCCGAACTCCACTTTGTTGGGCGAGTAGCGGTCGATGACGTATCCGTTGTCGTTGTCGGTGAGGTAGAAGCCCCACCATGTGGCTGCAATGCCCTTGCCGTAGCTCAACACACGAGCCTCTTTTATGATGTTGTGCACGGCGGTCTTCAGTTCCGCACCCTTCTTGCCTTTCAGTGCGTCGTAGTAGCCCTCCGGAATTTGTGCAGAGGCTGTGATAGAGACGATAGTGGCGATAAGCATTATCGCCAAGGCTTTAATGTTTGTTCGTTTCATTTGTTTCGATTTGAATGTTTCTTCTTTGTATAAGTCCGTATTAGAACAACAAAGTTACCACTTTAAGCTGAATATGTTATATATATAATGTGTAAAAATGCTTAATCGCTTATTTCGTTATCTCGCCGCAGATGCTACGCCCCATGAGGCTGCGTATAGCGCGCACGTCCTTGTAGTGCGCCTGCAGGAACATTAGTTTGGTGATGGCACTCTCCACGGTGCTGTCGCCGCCGCTCACCACGCCTGCGTCTTGTAGTTGGAATCCCGTGTCGTAGCGTCCCATCTTCACGAAACCTGCTACGCACTGGCTGATATTCACCACCGTCACGCCGCGCTGTGTAGCGTCCTTAAGCAGTCGCATGAGCCATGGTTTCTGTGGAGCGTTGCCGCTGCCGAAGCTTCTCATCACTATGCCGCGCAGCTCGGGTGCTTCAAACATGTGGCGCACCACGTTCTCTTGAATGCCGGGGAAAAGCGAGAATACCACTACGTTCGGGTCCATGGACATGTGTGGTATCATCGGTTTTGAATAGTCGGGCTTTAAGATGTAGTGTGGGTTGAACTGAAACTCGACACCAGCTTCGCACAGGTGCGGATAGTTGAAAGAGTTGAAGGCATTGAAGCCGTCGGCACTCTCCTTCGTGCTACGGTTGCCACGCAGCAGTCTGCCGCTGAAGTATATGCACACCTCCGGCACCATCGGTCGACCATCCTCGCCGAATGCCGCTGCCAGCTCAATGCTCGTCAGCAGGTTCTCCTTGCCGTCCGTGCGCAACTGTCCGATAGGCAGCTGAGAGCCAGTGAGGATGACCGGCTTTGTGAGGTTTTCGAGCATGAATGACAGAGCCGATGCCGTGTAAGCCATAGTGTCGGTGCCATGCAGCACAACAAAGCCATCGTAGGCTTCATAATTGTCGGCGATGATGCGCACAAGCTGAGCCCATCGGCGCAGACTCATGTCTGAGGAGTCGATGGGTGGTGTGAACTGATATGTGTCTACCTCCGTCGGCAGGAGTGCAAATTCGGGGAAGTTAGACAGAAGATGGTCGAAGTTCAGCGGTTCGAGGGCTCCCGTGTCGGGGTTGTGTCCCATACCGATTGTGCCACCGGTGTAGATCAATAACACCTTGTTGAGTCGTGGGCTTACTTGCTTGTTGTTCATATTTGAAAAGGCTTATGACACATTATTGACTAAGCCGATGCGAGCTCTCGCCTACATCGCTATAATCAGTGGTATGCTATTACCCGACAAAATTAATTAATTTTTGTGACAATATACCCGCTTGCGCTATGTTTTTTATGTACTTAATGCGTTTAGCGCATCAACTCTTGTCAAATAGAACGTCTACTTTGGTCGTCGTGTAGCGTTCGCAATCTGATCGGATGGCGTTCGCAATCTGTGTGGGTGGCGTTCGCAATCTGTGTGGGTGGCGTTCGCAGTCTTTCGTCAAAGCAGTGCATTTAGTTTCTAAAATATGATAAATGAGTCTGTAAAAACTTGTCAGTATCAGAAATAAGTAGTATTTTTGCAGACGATATTTAAACATAGACAGAATAATTGTTATGAAGAAATTATTATTACCAATAATTATACTGACAATAGTGGTACTTCTCAGCGGTTGCTCCGCAGCGAAGAAGGTTCCGTATTTTAAGAATATCGATTCCATAAGTCTTGCTGCTTCGAAGGGATTGTATGATGCGCGCATCATGCCTAAGGACTTGCTCTCCATAGCTGTCGTTACATCCGACCAGGAGACATCACGTCCGTTCAACCTTTTTGCAAATATGCCGACAACAAACGGTAGTTCGTCGACCATTATGAACACTACCGTGCAGCAGTATCTCGTCAACAACGACGGCGAGATAAACTTCCCCGTTATCGGCAAACTTAAGGTCGTTGGTCTTACCAACACCGAGTGCGAGCAGTTGATTTTTTCGAAAGTGAAGCCCTACTTCTCTGAAGCAGAGAACCCCGTTGTTACAGTTCGTTTGTCGAGCTATAGGGTAGTGTTGGCAGGTGCAGTCAAGTCGCCTGGTGTCGTCCCCGTCACTAACGAGAAGATGAGCATCATGGAGGCAATAGCTTCGGCAGGCGACCTCACCATCTTCGGTAAGCGCGACAATGTTCTCCTTATTCGTGAGAACCCCGACGGACAGAAGGAGATACATCGTCTTAATCTAAACGATGCTAATCTCATCAATTCGCCTTACTATTATGTTCAGCAGAACGATTACATATACGTAGAGCCCAACAAGGTGGAAGCTAACAATGCCTATGTTAGTGCTACTACCTCTTTGTGGATGTCGTTCCTGAGCGTAGGACTGTCGTTGACAGGCCTCCTGATTGGTATTTTAAAATAATGTATATAAGCGTCGGGCTATTTGTCTTGGCGCTTAATTTTTACCCATATAGTAATAATCTTCAATCGAAACACATTTAAACACATAATAGAAGTATCGTGGAACCGTTGAAACATGAATGCGGTGTGGCAATGATACGATTGCTCAAGCCGCTCGAATACTATCAGGAGAAGTACGGCACGTGGATGTTCGCACTCAACAAGCTCTATCTGATGATGGAGAAACAGCACAACCGCGGACAGGAAGGTGCCGGAATGGCATGTGTAAAATTCGACGGAATGCCCGGAACAGAATACATATTCCGTGAGCGTGCCGAAGGCAAGGATGCCATTACCGAGATATTCGGACGCGTGCAGAAAGAGTACGCCCGACTCTCGCCCGAACTGCTCGCCGATGCCGAGTTTGCAAAGAACCATCTGCCCTTCGCCGGACAGCTCTACATGGGACACCTGCGCTACTCCACGACCGGAAAGAAAGGACTCGCATACGTGCACCCTTTCCTGCGCCGCAACAACTGGCAGGCTAAGAACCTCTGCATCTGCGGCAACTTCAATATGACTAATATCGACGAGATATTCCAGCAGATGCTCGCGCAGGGTATGTTCCCGCGCATCTACAGCGACGGTTACACTCTGCTCGAACTGATGGGCCACCGCCTCGACCGCGAAGCCGAACGCAACTTTGTTGATGCCAAGAAGCTCGGACTCGAAGGCATGGACATAACCAGCTATATCGACAACCATATGGATATGGCGAACGTGTTGCGCACCACAATGCCCAACTTCGACGGTGGCTATGTGATGTGCGGACTTACTGGGTCGGGCGAGATGTTCTCTATGCGCGACCCGTGGGGAATACGACCAGCGTTCTACTACCAGAACGACGAGTTCGTAGCCGTAGCATCCGAACGCCCGGTGCTGCAAACGACGTTCGACCTCGAATGCGACGATATCAAAGAGCTGCAGCCCGGCAATGCGCTGCTCGTGAACCGCAGCGGAGAGGTGCGCATGGAGCGCATACTCGAACAGCGCGGCGACTCGGCTTGCTCGTTCGAACGCATATACTTCAGTCGCGGTTCCGACCGCGACATCTATCGCGAGCGCAAACGCCTCGGCGAACTGCTCGTACCGCAAGTGCTCGATGCCGTAGATGGCGACATCAACCACACCGTGTTCTCGTTCATACCGAACACAGCTGAGGTAGCTTACTACGGATTGCTCTCGGGCTTCAAGAAATGTCTCAACCGACAGAAGGTGCAGCAGATACAACAACTCGACCACGAACCGACCGACGAGGAACTGCACGCTATTCTCGACACATACGTGCGCTCCGAAAAGGTGGCGATAAAGGACATAAAGCTGCGCACCTTCATCACCGAAGGCAACTCGCGCAACGACCTCGCGTCGCACGTCTACGACATAACATACGGATGCATAGAGCCTGGCGTAGACAACCTTGTGGTGATAGACGACTCTATCGTGCGCGGAACGACGCTCAAGGAGAGCATCCTGCGCATCCTCGACCGCCTGCACCCGAAGAAGATTGTCGTCGTGTCGTCGGCTCCGCAGATACGCTACCCCGACTATTACGGCATCGACATGCCGTGTCTGGAGGAGTTCTGCGTGTTCCGTGCCACCATCGAACTGATACGCGAGCGCGGTATGAACGACCTGCTACAGCGCGTCTACGAGGCGTGCAAGCTCGAACTGCTCAAACCCAAAAGCATGATGCGCAACTGCGTGCGCGACATATACAAACCCTTCACAGCGGAGGAGATAAACCGAAAAGTGGTAGATATGCTCCGACCGGAAGGTCTGAAGACACCTGTCGAACTCGTGTTCCAGTCGATAGACGGACTGCATGAAGCCATCCCCGACCACCACGGCGACTGGTACTTCACAGGCAAGTACCCCACGCCAGGCGGCACAAAGCTCTGCAACCAGGCGTTCGTCAACTTCATCGACCGACAGAAGTAGGACAAGGCTTCGCATACATACATCGAAGTTGAGCCTTGGCGTTGTGGCGAACACAAGTAGAATACACGTTTTGTGGTTATAAAAAAGAGGATGAACTCCGAAACAACCATGAACAAACACGCCCTGAAAGGGCAAAAGTGAACACAGAGGATCGACTTTTGCGCTTCCAGGGCGTCTGTGCGCGATAAAACTAACAACGAATAAAAATTAATTCGAGAAGATATATAAATATGAGAAATGTAACTTTAGTATTGGAAGACGGAACCAAGTTCCACGGAAAGTCGTTCGGTTATGAAGCACCGGTGGCTGGCGAGGTAGTTTTCAACACTGCTATGATGGGCTACCCTGAGTCGCTCACCGACCCTTCGTACGCCGGACAGCTAATGACTCTGACCTATCCGTTGGTTGGTAACTATGGTGTGCCACCGTTCACCACTGAGGAGAACGGACTGCCTACATTCATGGAGAGTGACAAAATCTACGCTTCGGCTATCATCGTGGCTGACTACAGCGAGCAGTACTGCCATTGGAATGCCGTAGAGAGTCTTGCCGAGTGGCTCAAACGTGAGCATGTACCGGGCATCACCGGCATCGACACGCGCGAACTTACTAAGGTGCTGCGCGAGCACGGTGTTATGATGGGTAAGATTATCTTCGACGACGAGCCCGAGAACGTGCCGACAGCCGAGTATGCTGGAGTTAATTTCGTGGATAAGGTGAGCTGCAAGGAGATTATCCGCTACAACGAGGGTGCTAAGAAGAAGGTGGTGCTCGTCGACTGCGGCGTGAAGGCTAACATCATCCGCTGCCTCATCAACCGCGGTTGCGAGGTGATTCGTGTGCCTTGGAACTACGACTATACCGACATGGAGTTCGATGGATTGTTCCTTGCCAACGGTCCTGGCGACCCCGACATGTGCGAGGCTGCAGTGAAGATTATCCAGAAGCAGATGAGCCTCTCCGACAAGCCTATCTGCGGTATCTGCATGGGCAACCAGCTCCTCGCTAAGGCAGCAGGCGCACATATCTACAAGCTAAAGTACGGTCACCGCTCACACAACCAGCCGGTGCGCATGGTAGGCACAGAGAAGTGCTTCGTAACATCGCAAAACCACGGCTACGCAGTAGATGCCAAGACGCTCGGTGCCGATTGGGAAGAGCTCTTCGTGAATATGAACGACGGATCGAACGAGGGCATTCGCCACAAGTCGAAGCCTTGGTTCTCAAGCCAGTTCCACCCGGAGGCTTGCTCAGGTCCGGTTGATACAGAGTTTATGTTCGACAAGTTCGTAGAGGCTATGAACTAACTGAAGAGTGAAGAACAAAAAGTGAAAATCCAAATGTTTAAGTTTTGTGTTGTCGGGCGTAGCCTGATAAAACATCAAACATTAATCATTAAACATTAGAATAAATGAAAGACGAAAATATAAAGAAAGTGTTATTGCTCGGTTCGGGTGCCTTGAAGATTGGCGAAGCGGGCGAGTTCGACTACTCTGGTTCGCAGGCGCTTAAGGCTCTGCGCGAAGAGGGCATAGAGACAGTGCTCATCAACCCGAACATCGCAACAGTGCAGACATCTGAAGGCGTTGCCGACCAGATATATTTCCTTCCCGTACAGCCTTACTTCGTAGAGGAAGTAATCAAGAAGGAGCGTCCTGACGGCATCCTCCTCTCGTTCGGCGGACAGACAGCGCTCAACTGCGGTGTTGAACTCTACCGCAATGGCATCCTCGAGAAGTACAACGTGCGTGTGCTCGGTACACCGGTGCAGGCTATCATCGACACCGAAGACCGTGAGCTCTTCGTTGAGAAGCTCGACGAGATCGGCGTAAAGACTATCAAGAGCGAGGCTTGCGAGAACATGGAGCAGGCACGCAAGGCAGCTGCCGAACTGGGTTACCCGGTCATCATCCGTGCTGCTTATGCTCTCGGCGGACTCGGTTCGGGTTTCGCTGACAACGAGGAAGAACTCGTAAAGCTCGCTGAGAAGGCGTTCTCGTTCTCTCCGCAGGTGCTCGTCGAGAAGAGTCTCAAGGGCTGGAAGGAGATAGAGTACGAGGTAGTGCGCGACCGCTACGACAACTGCATCACAGTCTGCAACATGGAGAACTTCGACCCACTCGGTATCCACACCGGCGAGTCTATCGTTATCGCTCCGTCGCAGACACTCACCAACTCTGAATATCACAAGCTGCGCGCTCTCGCTATCAAGATCATCCGCCACATCGGCATCGTGGGCGAGTGTAACGTGCAGTACGCCTTCGACCCGCAGTCGGAAGACTACCGCGTAATCGAGGTGAACGCTCGTCTGAGCCGTTCTTCTGCTCTCGCTTCTAAGGCTACGGGCTATCCGCTCGCCTTCGTTGCAGCAAAGCTCGGTATGGGCTACGGCTTGTTCGAGTTGAAGAACTCGGTAACAAAGACCACATCTGCATTCTTCGAGCCTGCACTCGACTACGTTGTCTGCAAGATTCCGCGTTGGGACCTCTCTAAGTTCCGCGGCGTAGACAAGGAGCTCGGCTCTTCAATGAAGTCGGTAGGCGAGGTTATGGCTATCGGTCGCAACTTCGAGGAGGCTATACAGAAGGGTCTGCGCATGATTGGTCAGGGTATGCACGGCTTCGTGGAGAACAAGGAGCTTGAGATTGACGATATCGACGCAGCTCTGCGCGAGCCGACCGACAAGCGTGTGTTCGTCATCTCTAAGGCTATGCATAAGGGCTACACCGTCGACCAGATTCACGAACTTACAAAGATCGACAAGTGGTTCCTCGAGAAGCTCCAGCACATCATCGACATCGATGAGGCTATGAAGAAGTGCAACATAAACACTCTCGACAAGGAGCTCCTGCGCACCGCTAAGGTGTACGGTTTCACCGACTTCCAGATTGCGCGTGCCGTTGGTCTTGAGGACGAGCTCAAGTCGATGCGTAAGGCGTCGCTCGTTGTGCGCAACCGTCGTAAGAACTACGGCATCCTGCCAGTTGTCAAGCAGATTGACACCCTGGCTGCCGAGTATCCTGCACAGACCAACTATCTGTACGTTACATACGCTGGCGTGAAGAGCGACATCACCTTCGAGAACGACAAGCGTTCTATCATCGTGCTCGGTTCGGGTGCTTACCGCATCGGCTCTTCTGTAGAGTTCGACTGGTGTGGCGTTCAGGCTCTGAACACTATCCGCAAGGAGGGCTACCGCTCGGTTATGATCAACTATAACCCCGAGACCGTGTCTACCGACTACGATATGTGCGACCGTCTCTACTTCGACGAGCTTACCTTCGAACGCGTTATGGATATCATCGACCTCGAGCAGCCTAACGGCGTAATCGTGTCTACTGGCGGTCAGATTCCTAACAACCTCGCTGTGCTCCTCGACGAGCAGCACGTGCCTATCCTCGGCACAAAGGCTCAGGACATCGACAACGCCGAGGACCGCGCTAAGTTCTCGCAGATGCTCACCAACAACGGCATCAACCAGCCTGAGTGGAGCGCCCTCACAAGCATGGATGACATCGACCGCTTTATCGAGCGTGTGGGCTTCCCAGTACTCGTTCGTCCGTCGTACGTGCTCTCTGGCGCTGCCATGAACGTATGCTCTAACGAGGACGAGCTGAAGCGTTTCCTGCAGCTTGCGGCTAACGTGAGCGAGGACCACCCGGTTGTGGTGAGCAAGTTCATCGAGCACGCTAAGGAAATCGAGATGGATGCTGTGGCAAAGAACGGTGAGGTTATCGCTTACGCCATCTCTGAGCACATCGAGTTCGCCGGCGTTCACTCTGGCGACGCTACTATCCAGTTCCCGCCGCAGAAGCTCTATGTCGAGACCGTGCGCCGCTGTAAGCGTGTAGGCCGTCAGATTGCTAAGGAGCTACACATCAACGGTCCGTTCAACATCCAGTTCATGGCTCGCGACAACGATATCCTTGTTATCGAGTGCAACCTCCGCGCTTCGCGTTCGTTCCCGTTCGTGAGCAAGGTGCTCAAGATCAACCTCATCGAGCTTGCCACACGCGTAATGCTTGGCTTGCCGGTTGAGAAGCCGAGCAAGAATCTCTTCGACCTCGACTATGTTGGTATCAAGGCTTCGCAGTTCTCGTTCAACCGTCTGCAGAAGGCAGACCCAGTGCTCGGCGTAGATATGAGCTCTACTGGCGAGGTAGGCTGCTTGGGCGACGACACCAATACCGCACTTCTGAAGAGTATGCTCTCTGTGGGTCATCGCATCCCGAAGAAGAACATCCTTCTCTCTACTGGTGGTGCTAAGCAGAAGGTTGCTATGCTCGACGCTGCAAAGATGCTCATCGACCACGGTTACAACCTCTATGCTACGGGTGGCACAAGCAAGTTCCTCACCGAGAACGGCATCCAGAACACTCACGTGCTTTGGCCGTCTGAGGAGGGCGACGAGCCTAAGGCTCTCGACTTGCTGCACAACCACACTATCGACATGGTTGTGAACATTCCGAAGAACCTCACAAGTTCAGAGCTTACCAACGGTTATAAGATTCGCCGTGCTGCTATCGACCTCAACGTGCCTCTGATTACGAACGCACGCCTCGCAAGCGCATTCATCTATGCGTTCTGCACTACTAAGCTTGAGGATATCGGCATCAAGGCTTGGAGCGAGTATTAAAATAGGAGGGTATGGCATCCTTGCCATACCCACGCAGCCACCCTCAGTTGGTGCAGCGGTCTCCGCTGCACCAACTGAGCAATCCTGTGTTAGGAAGCCAACCGAGCAATCCAGTATCAGAAAGTTATTGCTGGGTGGATAGTATATTAAAAGCGGATTTATCTGTTTGCAGCTAAGCAAACAGATAAATCCGTTTTTTTGTTTCTATACAATTCTTTCGCCTTTTCTTGCCGCTTATCCATAAAATTTATAAATTTGTGCGTTATACCCTTAATGATTACAGAAACAACCCGAAATAGAACCAACTACAGATGAAGAAAAGCGAACTATATAAATATGTGCTCGACTACTTCCGCGGCATCCACCCGGAGGTGACGACTGAACTGGAGTTCGGCAGCGTGTTTCAGCTACTCGTTGCCGTTGTGCTCAGCGCGCAATGCACCGACAAGCGTGTCAACCAGGTGACCCCTGAACTCTTCGCCCACTATCCCGACGCACGCTCTATGGCAGAAGCCGACGAGTTTGAGGTGTACGAGTACGTGAAGAGTGTGAGCTATCCCAATGCCAAGGCGCGCCACCTCGTAGAACTCGCCCGCATGATACAGAACGAGTACGGGGGCGAGGTGCCGCACGATTTCGACAGTCTGTTGCGCTTGCCAGGCGTAGGTCGTAAGACGGCTAACGTGATGCTGGCAGTGGCGTTCGGCGAGGCTGCAATGCCCGTCGACACGCACGTGTTCCGTGTGAGCCACCGTCTCGGACTCGTGCCGCGCACGGCTGACACGCCACTGAAGGTGGAGCAGCATCTTGTGAAGCACATACCTGCTGACGATCTTGCGAAGGCTCACCATTGGCTGCTCCTGCACGGCAGATACATCTGCACGAGTAGGAAAGCGCATTGTGAGAAGTGTGAGTTCAAGGCTGTGTGCCCGAGCTCTACGTGCAAGTGATGTGGCACTTTGCTGATCCGCATCGACCGACGCAGATGTCCGCATCGACCGACGCAGATGTCCGCATCGACCGACGCAGATGTCCGTATCGACCGACGCAGATGTCCGCGTCGACCGACGCGGATGGATTTTTTACTACTAACGACGAATGAAAACAAACGGCAAGTTACAATTATATCCTTTCTTGCGTGTCGCCATGTGCCTCATTGCAGGCATCTGTGTAGGCGATGCGACGGCAGCCTGTGTGCCGCTCGTGCTGTGGCAGTGGTTGTTCGTCGGTTTGCTTGCCGTTGTCCTTTTGTTGTATCTGCTCAATCGCCATGCTATAGTGCAAACCCTCCTTTTGTTCGGCATTATGGTGGCGGGTGGAGCGTGGCGCATAGTCTATGTAGAGCGCCAGCAAAGGTATGCCTTTTCGGGCGAAGAAGAAGCGTATGAAGCGGTTGTCGTGGCGCAACCGATAGAGAAAAAGCGTTCGTTCAAGTGCGAGCTTGCCATTGTTCGGGGCAGGCTGGCTGGGCATAGGGTGAACGCCTACTTCCAGAAGAGCCATACCGACACCGCTGCGTTGTCGCTTACTGTTGGCGATGGCATCACCGCGCGGTCCGTGTTCAGCCACTTCGACGATGACGCACGCGCTCAGCGTGGCGGTTTCAGTTGGCGTAGGCAGCGCATGGTGCGCGATATCGTTGCGCGAACGTTCATCGCTTCCGACGGTTGGAAGCGTGCAGAAGTAAGTGTTCGGGGGATGACCTGGCTCGGCAGATTGGGTTTGTCGCTGCAATCGTTGCGCCAAAGGCTGCTGCGACGATTGCGTGGTAGCTCTGTCTCCGAGGATGCATATGCCACAATTGCGGCTATGACCCTCGGCGACAAGACTGCGCTCACCACCCAACTGCGTGAGTCGTATTCAAAAGCCGGCGTGTCGCACGTGCTGGCACTCTCGGGTCTGCATCTCGGCATAATCTACGCCATGCTCGCACTGCTTCTTGGGCGTTTGCGTAATACCGTTGTCGGACTCGTTTCTACAATAACCTTGATATGGCTCTTCGCCCTCATGGTCGGCATGTCGCCAGGTATAGTGCGCTCGGCTGCCATGTTCACGCTTTACACCTCTATGAGCTATCTCTCGCGCGAATACCTCACGCTGAACAGTCTTGCGGCTGCCGCCACGATAATCCTCGTGGCGAGTCCGGCGATGCTGTGGGATGTGGGTTTTCAGATGTCGTTCCTTGCGGTGTTGGGCATTGTGATTGGGCACGCAATGGTTAGAAACAATCGTTTCTATGTGCGCTATTCGCGACGGGGAGTGGTGGGCAAGCTCGTGTCGCTCGTGTTCGTGTCGCTTGCAGCACAGACGTTCGTGCTCCCATTGGTGATGTACTACTTCGGCAATGTGCCGTTATATTTTATTCTTGCGAACATCGTGGCTGTTCCGCTCACCACCTTAATAATATATATGAGCATACTGCTCTTCGTGTTGTCGCCGTTGTGTGCCCTTGGTACGTTGGCTGATGTCGTCTGGCAGTGGCTGGCGGCAGCGGTGGGGTGGTTGGCGAGTGGAATGAACAGCCTACTTTCGCTCATTGCCAAGCTGCCTGGTGCAAGTGTCGAGGGCGTGTATATAAGCGCAGTGCAGCTATTCGCGATGTATCTGCTCATAGCTGCACTGCTCTGTGTGTGGCGTTATTGCCAACGAATGTACGATTCGGCGCATGGCACACCGATTGATAGAATTTAGTCGGGTTACACCTTGAAGTAGTCCTCCAGCTCGTTCATGGCTTCCGCGTCGCGGTTGTCGAGGTCTTTTATTATCACACCGTGCTCAAGCAGTGCGATGCGTGTAGATATCTCGGTGGTATGCTGCAGGTTGTGGCTCGACACAATCACCGTAGCTCCCGTCTCCTTGTTGTAGTCGAGCAGCACCTTCTTCAGCATATTCTGGCTTCTGGGGTCGAGGAAGTTGAACGGCTCGTCGAGAATAACCAGTTCGGGGCGGTTCAGCAGTGCGGCAATGATGCCCACCTTATGTCTGTTGCCGGCAGAGAAGTCGCGTATGTACTTCTTCTGGTTGAGTATCTCGCCGTTCATAAGTGGCTCGAAGCTGGTCAGGCGTTCAGCTATCTGCTCCTTCGTCATGCCCGACACACGTCCGATGAAGTCGAAGTATTCTTCTGCGGTGAGGAAGTCGATGAGGAAACCGTCGTCGATGTACGCACCGGTATATGCTTTCCAGTCCTCGTTCAGTGCTGGGTTGATTGCCGTTGGACTGTCTTCCGCAGCAGGTTGCATCGTCACTACACCCTCGTCCGCCTTTAGAAGGTCGAGCATAAGGCGGAACAACGTTGTCTTGCCGGCACCGTTGTTACCGACCAGACCGAGGATGTCACCGTTATTGATAGTGAAACTTTTAATGTCTACGGCAGTGTTCATGCCGAAGTGTTTCTCAAGATTGCAGAGTTCTATTTTCATATACTTCTAATTATAGGAGGGTATGGCATCCTGCCATACCCACGCAGATTGCTTCTTTAGGAGGGTATGGCATCTTGCCATACCCACGCTGATTGCGTTTTAAGGGTGCCTGGGTATGGCAGGATGCCATACCCTCCTAAATATGTTTATTCTAATTCTTGTTTCAGGAACTTCGCCGTGTAGCTCTCTTTGCACTCCGCCACTTCCTCCGGCGTTCCCTTTGCCAGCAGTTGTCCTCCACCGCGTCCGCCTTCGGGTCCCATATCGATGATGTAGTCGGCGAGCTTTATCACGTCGAGGTTATGCTCGATGATTATCACCGTGTTGCCACGGTCAACCAACTTCTGCAATACCTCCATCAGAATCTTTATATCCTCGAAGTGCAGGCCCGTTGTCGGCTCATCGAGGATGTACAGTGTCTTTCCAGTGTCGCGCTTGCTTAGTTCGGTGGCTAACTTCACACGCTGGCACTCGCCACCCGAGAGTGTTGTCGAAGGCTGACCCAGCTTGATGTAGCCCAATCCTACCTCCTTCACGGTCTTTATCTTCTGCAGTATGTTCGGCACGTTCTCGAAAAACTCCACCGCCTGGTTGAATGTCATATCGAGCACGTCGGCGATACTCTTGCCCTTGTAGCGCACCTCAAGCGTTTCGCGGTTGTAGCGTTTGCCGTGACACACCTCGCATGGCACGAGCACATCCGGCAGGAAGTTCATCTCAATGGTGCGGTAGCCGCCGCCCTTACACGTCTCGCAGCGTCCGCCCTTCACGTTGAACGAGAAGCGACCGGGCTTGTAGCCACGTATCTTCGCCTCGGGCAGATTGACGAACATGGCGCGTATATCGTTGAACACGCCGGTATATGTAGCCGGGTTGGAGCGTGGCGTGCGACCGATCGGCGACTGGTCTACGTTCACCACCTTGTCTATGTTCTCTATTCCCTCGATGCTCTCGTAGGGCATCGGCTTCTTCAGCGAGCGGTAGAAGTGTTGAGAGAGTATCGGCTGCAGAGTCTCGTTGATGAGTGTCGACTTGCCCGAACCGCTCACGCCCGTCACTACGATGAGCTTGCCCAGCGGAAACTCTACGTCCACGTTCTTCAGGTTGTTGCCCTTCGCGCCACGTATCACGATGCTCTTGCCGTTGCCTTCGCGTCGGTGTGTCGGTATCTCGATCTTGCGCAGTCCGTTGAGATAGTCGGCTGTTATGGTGTGCTCCTTCAGCATCTGCTCGGGCGTACCCTGGAACACCACCTCGCCACCACGGATGCCCGCCTTCGGACCTATGTCCACGATATAGTCGGCGTTGAGCATCATGTCGCGGTCGTGCTCCACCACCACCACGGTGTTGCCCATGTCGCGCAGCTCCTTCAGCGAGTGGATGAGTCGGTCGTTGTCGCGCTGATGCAGTCCGATGCTCGGCTCGTCGAGGATGTAGAGCACGTTGACGAGCTGCGAGCCAATCTGCGTGGCAAGGCGTATGCGCTGGCTCTCGCCACCCGAGAGCGTTGCCGACTGGCGCGATAGCGACAGATAGTCGAGACCTACGTCGAGCAGGAAGTTGATGCGCGTCTTTATCTCTTTCAGTATCTCCGTTGCGATGGCAGTCTGACGGCTGTCAAGGTGCGACTCCGCCTCGTCGAGCCACTGCTTCAGTTGCAGAATGTCCATGCCCGACAGTTCCGCTATGTTCTTGTCCCAGATGCGATACGACAGAGCTTCGCGGTTGAGGCGTGCACCGTGACACTCCGGGCATTCCGTTACGGCGAGGAACTGCTCCGCCCATTTCTGACCCGACTGCGAGTCGTCGTTCTCCATCACGGTGCGCAGATACTTCATCACACCGTCGAACGTGCAGAAGTAGTCGCTCGACGTGTGCACAACGTCCTTGCTGATGCGTATCGTTTCGAGCGAGCCGTAGAGCACTTCGTTGAGCGTGTCCTCTGGAATCTCGCTCACTGGTGTCTTCAGCGTGCACTCTGCCGCTTCAAGAATAGCACCTATCTGCCAGAATATCATCTGGTTCTTGTACTTGCCGAGCGGCACGATAGCCCCGTCGTATATCGACAACGAGTCGTCGGGTATCACCTTCTTCATGTCGATCTCGTTGACGTAGCCCAGTCCCTTGCACTTGTGGCAAGCACCTTCGGGCGAGTTGAACGAGAACATATTCGGTGCAGGGTCGCGGTAGGAGATGCCCGACGTGGGGCACATCAGTCGCTTTGAGAAGTTCTTTGCCACGCCCGTGTCCTTGTCGAGAATCATAATCAGTCCGTCGCCCTCGCGCATAGCCGTAGCCACAGTCTTGCGCAGGCGGTCGTCGAAGCCCTCGCGCATCTGCATCTTGTCTATTACCACCTCAATGTTGTGGTTCTTGTAGCGGTCGGTCTTCATGCCGCTCTTTATCTCCGTTATCTCTCCGTCGATGCGCACGTACAGGTAGCCTTTGCGTCGCAGCGTCTCGAAGAGTTCGCGGTAGTGACCCTTGCGCTGTCTGATGAGCACGGCGAGTATGTAAATGCGCTTGCCGGCATAGTCGGAGTTGATCATGTCGACGATGCGCTCCTCCGTGTACTTCACCATCTTCTCGCCCGTGACGTAGCTGTAAGCCGTTCCGGCGCGAGCGTAGAGCAGACGCAGATAGTCGTATATCTCGGTTGTGGTGCCCACGGTAGAGCGTGGGTTCTTGTTGGTTGTCTTCTGTTCGATGGAGATAACCGGACTTAAGCCTGTTATCTTGTCCACATCGGGCCGCTCCATTCCGCCGAGGAAGTTGCGTGCGTATGCCGAGAACGTGTCGATATATCGGCGCTGGCCTTCGGCATAAATAGTGTCGAAGGCAAGCGACGACTTGCCCGAACCGCTCAGTCCGGTTATCACCGTGAGCGAGTCGCGTGGTATCTCCACGTCTATGTTCTTCAGGTTGTGGACGCGTGCGCCCCAAATGTTTATCTTTTCTCCCATAACTACTATTCCGTTGGATTAACTCCGCTGGTTTCTGTATATCCGCGCAGCAGGTTCACATCCTTCTTGATGGTGTACTTTCTGCCGTCGGCACCCTTCGCCTTCACGAGCACGAAGTAGACACCCTGCTTCACATCCTTGCCGTTGAACTTGCCGTCCCATCCTCCGGCAGGGTCGTGCCACTCGTACAGCTTCTGCCCCCAGCGGTTGAAGATGTAGGCATCGAACTCCACGATGCTCTGGTAGTTGCTCTTGGCGCGATACACGTCGTTTATGCCGTCGCCGTTGGGCGAGAAGGCGTTCGGCATCTCGAGCTTGCTCTCCGAGATTTGTATCGTTATCGGCTGTGCATCCTGCCAGTAGTCCTTGGTGTATGCCACGGTGTCGGTGCCGTTGATGAATGTAGCATAGAGCACGATGCGGTGCGAGCCTGCCTCGGTGAAGGTGTACTCCGTCTCCTCCTCGTAGCGCACGAGGTAGGGCTGCGTTGCACCCTCTTTGGTGAAGCGCCACTCGTAGTGGGGCGTGTACGCACCGATGTTCTCCGCGTTGGCGTGGAACACCACCGTGAGCGGAGCCGACCCCGAATAGCTCGTGCCCGTCTCTTCGCCTTCGTCGGTTGTGAATGTGGCTTGTGGGTCGATGGTCGGCACTTCGTCGGCGTAAGCCTGTAGCGTAGTGCAGAGAATCAACAATAATAGTGTCCTGATGTATTTCATTGTCTACTTGTTTACTTGTCTACTCGTCAACTTGTCGCTCGTCAACTCGTAATGCAAAGTTACTTATTATCTCGCACACAGCAAAACGCTGCGACTTATTTATAACGTTATTTATGAACAAAGATTTTTGCAAACAATATATTTTGTGTACTTTTGCAATGTTAATTAAACAGAATATAGAAATGAGACGTAGTATCAGAATTCTCTTCTTGTTGTGCGCCTGGTTGCTGGCATCGTCAGTAGTGGCGCAGACCGCTAAGTGGCAGGACTTGTATAAGGTGAAGAAGAAAGACACAATATACGGCATTGCCCATAAATATAACATCACTATCGAAGAGCTTATGCAGGCAAACCCCGACATGCAGAAGCCCGACTATGTGCTGAAGAAAGGCGAACAGCTGCTTATACCGTTCTCTAAGCAGACACCGAACTCTGCACAGAAGCCCACCGCTCCCACGTCAACCGCCATGCGTCAGCGCGTTGCCAACACCGTGAATGTAGGTGTGATGTTGCCGCTACACAACGTGGACGGCGACGGACAGCGCATGACCGAGTACTATCGTGGTGTGCTCATGGCGTGCGATAGTCTGCGTAGTCAGGGCATCAACACCAACATCTTTGCATGGAACTTGTACAAGGATGCGGATGTTAGCCCCGTGCTTGCCGATGCCAACGCCAAGAACTGCGACCTCATCTTCGGTCCGCTTTACACCAAGCAGGTTAAGCCGATAGCCGATTTCTGTCGCAAGCACGGCATACGTCTCGTCATTCCGTTCTCTATCAACGGTGGCGACGTGGAAACCAACGACCATATCTTCCAGGTGTATCAAAGCCGAATACTCACCGCAGAGCTTTCAGCGAATGCGTTTATGAACCGCTTCAAGGATGCTCACCCCGTGTTCGTCGACTGCAACGACTCGACGAGCGACAAGGGTATCTTCACCTCCGAGCTGCGCAAGCGCTTGGAGGCAGCAGGCTTGAGCTATAACATCACCAACCTCAAATCGTCGCCGGAAATGTTCGCCAAGGCGTTCAGCGCGGTGAAGCAGAATGTTGTGATACTAAACACTGGTCGTTCGCCGCAGCTCAACTCCACATTGGCTAAGCTGAACGTTCTGCGTGCCACGTTCCCGAATGTTCGGATAGCACTCTTCGGCTACAACGAGTGGTTGATGTATAAGCGTGTATATCAGGACTATTATTATAAGTACGAGGCGTACATCCCCACGGCATACGTCTACAACGAGTATTCGCCTGCCACCGCCAACTTGGAGCGCAGCTACCGCCAGTGGTTCAAGTCGGACATGCGTCAGGCTCTTCCACGCTTCGCCCTCACCGGCTACGATCAGGCGCAGTTCTTCATTCGTGGCATCAACAAGTATGGCGCTAAGTTTGAAGGCACATATCAGCAGAACACATACACTCCGTTGCAGACTCCGCTGAAGTTCAAGCGTGTCAGCAATGGCGGTATGCAGAACAATAGCTTCATACTGTTGCACTATAAGCCGAATCGCACCATAGAGACCATCTCGTATTAAAAGTAAAAAAGTAAAAGAGTAAAAAAGTAAAAAGAGCCCCTCCCAACCCTCCCCATCGTGGAGGGCTTGGTTGCGCCTTCCTCGGTTTAGGAGGTTTAAAAAGACTTAGAGAGGCTTAGTTCGGCTTAAACGCAGCCTTCAGATGGCTTAAACGCAGCCTTTAGGCGGCTTATAGAGAATATTCAGAAAAACCCAATAAGGATAAATGTTCAAAGTAAAGATATTAAGACAGGGCATCCTCGCGTTGCTGTTGCTTGTGGCGACAGGCGTTAGTGCGCAGGTGGGCGACCATCGTAACGACTTCGCCCTCGGTGTCAACGGTGGCTACGTGATGAGTAGCGTGGGCTTCGTGCCTAAGGTTACGCAGGTGCAGCACCCTGGCTTCACCGCCGGACTCTCCTTTAAGTACACTTGCGAGAAGTACTTCAAGACATATTGCTCCGTGTATGCCGAGCTCAACTATGCTCGCATCGGATGGAAGGAGAGCATCCTCGACGTTAAAGACCAGCCGGTCATCAACCCCGTGACGGGTGTGGCTGAGGCTTATCAGCGCGACATCAACTACATACAGTTGCCGGTGTTCGCCCACTTGGCATGGGGTAAGGAGCGCAAGGGCTTGCAGTTCTTCTTCCAAGCCGGACCGCAGTTTGGCTACATGCTCGGCGAGTCGACAAAGACCAACTTCGCCTTGGCTGACCGCAACACCACCGATCGCGCCAATCAGACGTGTGCGCAGGACACGATGGCGGTGGAGAACAAGTTCGACTACGGCATCGCTGCTGGCTTAGGTGTGGAGTGGAGCATACCGCGTGCTGGTCATCTGCTGCTCGAAGGCCGCTACTATTACGGCTTGGGCAATATCTACGGCGACTCGAAGCGCGACTACTTCGCACGCTCCAACCACTCGAACATCGTCGTGAAGCTCACGTGGCTCTTTGATCTAAATTAGGGGGCACGCCTCGGTACATTCTCATAGGGGGTGCACTTGTCTCAAGTGCACCAACGTTTTATCGGTGCATTCTATTAGGTTGGTGCACTTCTTGCTCTGGCAAGCGGCAAAGCCGAGCGGAGACAAGTGCACCCCCTGAATAACCACTATAATAAGTCTGTATGCGAAAAAATCCTCCATATCTGCCAGTTTTGCCGTAACCCACAGATTATAAGAACGATAAAGGCTGGAAGATGAGCCTTGGGAGCGTGATATCTCCCAGCCTATCTTCCAGCCTTTTCTGGTTATCTTCCTGTTTTCTTTACGAAAACGGTTTACTTTCCGACCTTGTTACTTCACGATCTTAACGCCGTTCACAACGTACACACCGCGCTTCAGCGATCTGAGCGATGTAGCGTTCTTCATCACGAGCTTGCCGTCGATGGTGTAGACATCAGCAGGATGCTGAGCGTCGATTGTAATGCCATGGATAGCTGTCTGACACTCGTCAGATGTAGCAGCCGCCGATTCGCCACCGGTGTACACAGCCGATACGCTGTAGCGTGTAGGCTCTGCCTTCGGGTCGAAGTTGATGTCGTAAGATGTTGCGGTAGCCGGAAGTTCCTTAATCATCTTGTCGTTGCGATATACGCGGAAGCCCTCAAGCTTGCCGAAGCCTGCCTTGTAGACGATATCGTCGAGCAGCAGCATGTAAGCGTTAGCCTCAGGTGTAGCGCAACGTATTGCGAAGTAGCTTGCGCCCTCCGGCAGGTCTACTGTGTAAGAGTCCCACTTGCCGCCGCTGTGTGTGAAGGTCTCGAGCTTCTTGAAGTCTGCGTGGTCGGCAGTCTTGTCAGAGTAGTAAACCTCGATAGTCTGCGGATAGCGAATGTTCGTCGGGTCGGGCTGACCGTTGTTAGCCCAGAAGAGCACGGTCTGCGCCTCGCCAGAGAGCATCGGCGAGATGAGCCAGTTGTCAGCGTCGTAGTAAACGAACTTCTTGTTGACAATCTCGCGAGCGAACATAGTCATCAGACACTTCTCGCCGCCGTGAGGCTTGAGAGTGAGGTTCTGCGAAGTGATACCGTCCTGGATAGCGTCCGGGTTGAACACGATGTAGTTGTACAGCTCGTTCTCGTGCGGGAAAGGCATACCCTGCGATCCCCACAGACCACCGGTCTCACCACTCTTGATAGAAGAGTAAGTAGTCCAGTCGCCGAACTGGTTGATAGTCCAGTTGTCGTAGCTCTCGAATGTCTCGCGAGTCTGGATGCTTGCCGATGTCGGTACGCTCCAATTCATGGTGAGCTTGCTTGTAGCCTCGTCCTTTGTAGCCGAGAAATTCTCTGGCATCGGGATGCCCGACTCAATCAGTTCTCCTGCAAATGCAGTGCTGTTGTCTGCCTTATACTGGTCGGCATCATACTCTACGTCAGCATACAACTTGAATGTCTTCGATGTGTTGGTAGCGTTGTTCTTTACATTCACAACGAACGACTTGCTTGCGAGTGGCTGGATAGCCTCTGCTACGGTCTGCTCGAACATGATGTCATTACCGCTTCTGAGCTGCACGCGGTAGTTAGAAGCAGCCTTCTCGCCGTTGTTTGTCACGGTAACGGTAGCCTTACTCCAAGCTCCACGCTTCATCTTGGCAGGAGCCGAGATGCTTACAGCGAGGTCGTTGTCGTAGGTATTGTGTACGTTTACGTCGTCGATACGCACTACGCCGTATGTGTCTGCCTTGCCTACGAAGGTGAGGATAACGTAGTCTGCCTTTGCCATCTCTGCCGGAATCTTGAACAGTGAGCGGTGCCAATCCTCTGCCTTACCGCTAAGCTTTGAGTAGTCGACAGTGCCGATGAGCTTGCGTGTGCCGTCAGGAGTCTGTGCGTACACTTCGATGCTGCAGTTCTTTCCGCTTGTAGCGTTGTGGCTGAATATCACAGCCGGGTTGCTTGCACCAGCGAGAGCTATCTTACCAGAGCTAAGGTCGGCTGTGCCACCCTTGCTGAACGATGTGAACACGCGGCAGTTGTTATCGCCGTCGCTTGAGGTCTGGGTGTTATGCAGGAAGCCGATGCCACCCTCCTCGTCGAGTGTAAGCGACCACCAGAGGTGTGCATTCTCACCACTCACGAAGTTAGAACGGAACGGCAGAGCGTAAGGCTTGCCAGTTACAACTGGCGATGACATTACGCGCTCGCTCTCGCCCTTGCTGTTCTTAGCGCCTACAGAGTAGAGGCGTACAGCCTGCTCGCCTTCTGCTGTATTGAACTTCTCGGTGTATGTGTTCTCTGTAACAGAGCCGAGGAGCTGCTGGCTTGTTACGCCGTCAGAGATGCGCACACGGTAAGCGTTGTATGTTACGTCGTTGGTGAGCACAGCACCACCATTTGCGCCTTGTGTAGAAGCCTTGTCCCATGTCAGCTTAACGCCAGTCTTCACGTCAGCAGCCTTCACGTTTGTGAGTGGAGCCGGTTTGTCGAGACCTACGTAAGCAGCAACAACAGTCGGGGTGCCTGCACCGTCGGCGGTGTAAGCAGTGATGGTGTAGTTGTTGAAACCAGCTACTGGTGAGTTGTCGTCGCAAGAGAGTGTTGCGCCCGACTTACTTGAGCCGAACTCCTTAACGGTCACGCCGTCGCGAGTTACTACAACCTTTGTGACAGCAGCAAGTGTTTTGCCTGCAACGGTCTTTGTCGGCAGACGGAAGCTGATGTTAGCCTTCAGTGCGGTTGTCGGGTCGGGAGTGATTTTTACGTTCTCCACTGCAGCAGGAGCATTGAGGTGACCATTGTCTACGATAGAGAAGTTCTCTATATAGATATAGTCCATTGCCTTGTCGCTGATAGCGTGAATACCGAAGTAGAAAATTTGAGCAGCAGTTGTGTTAACCGTGCCATCGTATGTAGTGCTCGTAGCTGGCAGCTTTGTTGCTGCAAGGAATTTATTTGTAAGGTTCTCCACCTTATCCTTATTGCCCCACTTTGCCTCTATCTTCTCGGGGAAGTAGGCACTTGAGCTGCGTGCTGTGAATGATACCTTATAAGAGTGGTTAGCCTCAAGCTGTATGGCAGGAGTGATGAGCCAGTCGTCAGCAGCCTTGCTGGATGAAGCAGGGTAGTATGCGCTATGCTTACCCTCATGCCACTTCCATGTGTTATCATCGCCGTTTTCATCGATAATATTAAAGAGATCCAATGACTCCTCTAAAGAGAAGTCCTCATAATAAGGCGGCACGATGTTGTCGCCGTAAGCCACAGCACCAGTGCGACGCTCTGCACCACGCTTCGCACCGTTGACGGGTATGATGCCGTAGTAGTAGTTGCGCAGGTGCTTGTCCTTGATAGTCTCCGAGAACGACAGACCGCTGATGTTAGTGCCTACGGTCTTAGCGTCGGGATAGCGCACGATGTCGTAGCGCAGGTCGCCGAGGTAGCCGTTGTGTACGGCACCCGAGGGCTTGCCCCATGTGACGGTTGCCTTGCCGTTGGTGTCAATCTTCAGACGTGCGAACGACACCTGGTTTGGTTCGTCGTAGCCTACGTATGCTGTTGTCTTGGCAGCCTTACTCTTGCCTGCGGCGTTAGAGAGCGTAACGGTGAAATTGTTCAGACCCTCTGGAGCTGTTATCTCCTTAGTGATTGAGGAGTTGGCAGGCATTGTGCCGGTGAGTAGTTCTGTCTTGCCTGAGCGTACCAAGAAGGTAACGTCGCCGCTGAGCGTCTGTCCGCCGTACGTCTTCGCTGGTGCAGATATAGACACCGAACCCTTTGTCAATCCGTTCTCGAACTTAACAGAGAAGCCAGTCGGTGTGCCAGGTGCTGCTGCGTCGGGTGTTGCCTCAGGTATAGCCAAACCGAGTATCTGTGCATTGTATTGGAAGTTGGCGATGAGTGTTGCCTTACCGGTCTTGAGGTCTACCGAGTAGAGCGCAGCCTTCTTGTCAGCATCGTATGCAGCCCAGTAGAAGGTGTCGTCGTCCTGGTCGATGCCACCACTCTGTGTGTAGCTCTTCTCTGACGATGGTGCTACGTACACACCGGTCGGACCGATTTCGGTCTCTTCGCCAGTGATGGTGTTCAGCTCGTAGAGCACACCGTCGGTAGCCACAGCGTAGACGCGCTCCTCAGAGCTTACGCCCATTGCCACGAACTTGTGCTTAGACGGAGCGATTGTGGTGCGCTGCATCTTGTCGTAGTCGATGATACCGAACTCGAACGACGAAAGGTCGTTGGTATAGAACTGACCATATACCTTGCCGGTGAGCTGGCTTGTAGCGGTAGTTGTAGCGATTAGTTCAAGCTTTGAAACCAACTCCGGTGCAATCTCCTGATGCCATTTGTCTTCGGTATTGAACTGATAGTAGGTAACAACAAGCGAGCTTGAAGCCTGATTTCTTGTGAAGTGTACTGCGTGGTACTTACCATCGTAGTACGACCATCCGCCGTTTGGCGACATTCTACTGTCCAAATCTTCCGTCTTGAGGTCGCGGAAGTTGCCAGCTGTAGCCGCGTCGAACTCCATGTAACCAATCTGCTTGCTGGCAGTAGGGTACTGAGTAGCGTTATTCACATAACCCCAGAGGTTGCGGCTGGCTGCACGTGCTGCTGCCTTCAGCGGACTGAGGAAATTAGCACCCGACTTCGCAGTCTGTGCTTTTGTCTGTGCCGATACCGGACAGGCTGCCATAGCTAAAGCTATAGCAGCTATCACAGAGGCAACAGAGCGTCTGTTTCTTCTGTTCATAATATAGAATTTGATGTAAGTTGTTATGTCTTTGTCAATTAAAGCGGATTTATTTTGCAAACTTATATAAAAAAAAGCGAATTATACGCCAGTTTTATAAAAAAGTTGAG